>Ga0208639_1001877_pt1 | contig 13013 bp, 10 predicted proteins | sample ETNtaG_33_FD_185772 | JGI IMG/M metagenome (GOLD analysis project Ga0208639, IMG submission 185772) | Marine microbial and viral communities from oxygen minimum zone, Eastern Pacific Ocean - ETNP201310SV76 (SPAdes) (version 2) | ecosystem: Environmental > Aquatic > Marine > Oceanic ...
TGATGGAGAGTTAACTGATAGTGCTGTTGTAACATTGCAAATCAATGCGGTTAATGATGCTCCTGTTCTAGCTTCAATTGAAGATATCTCATTTGATGAAGATAATGTATATAGTTTAGTATTAGATGCAATAGATTATGATGGAGATTTTTTAAACTATGATATTTCTGGTGGTAATTTAATTTCAACATCTATTGTAGATGGTACACTTTTCTTTAGTCCTGATGATAATTTTTATGGTATTGAAAGTTTCGTTATTACTGTTTCTGATGGTGAATTAACTGATGTTCAAATTGTTATTGTAACTGTACTATCTGTAAATGATTCTCCAATAGCAAATGATTTTAGTATAGATATGAATGAAGATGAAACAACTTCAATTATTTTACAAGCTTCAGATGTTGATGGTGATCCTTTAGATTACAGTATTTCAAGTAGTCCAACTGGAAGTATAGTATCTATCGAAGGTTCAATTATTACATATATACCAAATTTAAATTTTGTTGGTCAAGATTCTTTTACCTATATTGCTACTGATGGATCATTGAATTCTGAAGAATCAATAGTTACTTTGAATATTAATAATGTTAATGATTATCCAGAAATCGAAGACATACTAGATACTTCTATAAATGAAGATGATGTATTTACTATAGAAATTGTTGCAATAGATATTGATGGAGACCAATTGATTTATGATTTTGAATCAGAGGAGAATGCTGTTTTATATTATGAAGATAATATCCTCAATATTATCCCAAATGCAAATTATTATGGTCAATTAACAATAAATGTTATAGTCTCTGATAATGTTTTAAATACTTTTTCTGAATTTATTTTAGATGTATTACCCGTTAATGATCCTCCTCAGTCTGATGATATATCAGTTGTTTTAAATGAGGATACATCTAATACATTTAGTTTTAATGCATCTGATGTTGATAACTTTAATTTGAATTATACTATTGAGCAATTACCTGAACATGGAACATATGAAATAAATTCTGGATTTATAACTTATGTTCCTAACCAAGATTATTACGGTTTAGATGAATTATTTTTTGTTGTTGATGATGGAGAACTTTCAGATAATGGAACAATTTATATTGAGATATTAAATGTTGATGATCCCTTTAGTATTGTGAGTTTACCAATTGTTGATGCCACTGAAGATATAGAATATCAATACCAAATAGAAGTTGATGATCCTGATAATGATGTATTAACATATACTTTATCTGAAAATGCGCCAGAGAGTATGGTGTTGTTAAATACAGGTTTAATTACCTGGACTCCAACAGAAGGAATATTAACTTCAGATGAAATAACTATTACTATTGATGATGGTAATGGCAATATTGAGTCTCAAACTTTTGAAATCTTTGTAGAGCCTGTAAATGATTTGCCTGTAATTACATCATTACCTATTGAAAATTCATATGTAAATTCCGAATATTTTTATCAGCTTCAAATAGATGATCCAGATAATGATATGTTTTACTATGATTTATCTAATAACCCTGATGGGATGGTAGTTAGTTCTGAGGGATTAATTACCTGGATTCCAGATAAAACCGGCCTATATGAAGAAATTTCAATTAAAATTTCTGATTCTGAATTATTTGCTAATTTTGATGAACAAATATTTAATTTAGATATAAAGGTATTGCAGCAGTTTGATTTTCTTTCTCAAGGAAATAATCTAATTAGTTTTATTGGTTTAGATATTAATGATAATTCAATTCAATCAATATTTAACCCTATTCAAGAAAATTTAACACATATATTTACTGAAAATTATGCTTCTATATTCTTGGATGATTATAATAATGGTTCATGGTTTGGAAGTTTAGATACTTTAGAATCTCAAAGAGGGTACTGGTTAAGGTTAGAAAATGAGGATTCTTTTGAAATCGAGACATATAGGTTTATTGATCAGGAGGATGAGATTGAATATAATCTACATTATGGTAATAATTTATTATCTTATATAAGTGAAGACGTCTATAGTGATATTGATGATGTTTTACCGGATAATATCGAAGATTTATTTACTGATGTCATTGGTGAAAATACTTCAGCTACAAGAATTAATGGAGAGTGGGTAGGCTCACTTGCAAATAATGGATTGCAACCTTTAAGAGGTTATTGGTTTAATGTAACTGAGGACGTTGATTTTAGTTATATTTTCTCAGATAACCTTGCTAGAAATAATAATGAAATAATAAATACTGATAGATCAGATTTACCACAAGAATTTTATTATAATCAATCACAAAATCAAGCTTTTTACTTCTTTAAAAATATTAAAATTAACAATATTGAAATTACTAATGATGATTGGATATTGGGTTACTGCAATGAAGAATTAGTAGGTGCAAGAAAATGGTTTGGTGAATATACAGAAGTACCTATTATGGGTGTAGATGAATTTGATGAAACCCAAAATTACTGCGAAAATGATTCAAAAGTTTCTTTTAAAGTTTATCAATACTCAACAAATAATATTATTGATTTATATGCTACTGTTCCAAATTGGTCAAATTTAAATAATTTTATTATTCATAATGAAATTGATGAGGTTGAACTTCCTGATTCATTCTCAGTTAATGATGCTTATCCTAATCCATTCAATCCAATTGTGAATATTGATATTGAAATAGCAAATCAGTCAATATTAAATGTTAATGTTTATAATATTAAAGGTCAATTAGTTGATAATTTAATTTCAAATAAGTTTTTTGATAGGGGATATTATAATTTAACTTGGAATGCTTCTGAATTTTCAAGTGGAATATATTTTATTAAATTTAATATTGATAATAAGAGTTTTATTAAAAAAGTAACATTACTAAAATAATAAATTCTTATAAAGCTTATCGATTTTTTTATATAAAGATTTTATATCTCCATTATTATAAATAATAATATCTGATAGTTTCTTTTTTTTATTGTCAGACATCTGTAAGTTCATTCTATTCTGGATGCTTTCTAAGGATAAATTATTTCTTGTTATAGCTCTATTAATTCTTTTTTCTTTGTTAGTAACTATAAGTACTGTCTTATCAAAGAAATTTGTAAAATTTGCTTCAAATATTAAAGCTGCATCAACAATAAATAACTTGTATTGTTTTTTTTTAGCTTTTTCAAATGCATTATTAATTAAAATATAAATTTCTGGCCATAAAATACCATTTAATATTTTATGGTTTGTTGAATTTGAGAATGCTTCTTTTGCTAATAAATCAAAATTTATTTTTTTATTTTGGATAATTTTTTCTGTAAAAATATGAATTAATTTTTTTTGTATTATGATAGAGTTTTTTAAATGTCTTTTTGACTCTTTGTCTGCATTAAATATAAAGACATCATTTTTTTTATTAAGATATTCACAGATAGTAGTTTTACCTGACGATATTCCTCCAGTTACTCCTATTTTTAACATTAGATTATAGATCTTTAATTATATTTGAAAACACATTATCAATTTTATCCTCACCATTTACTGTATATAAGATATCTTTCTTATTATAGTAATTCATAAGAGGTTTAGTTATATCATGGTAGATGCTTAAACGATTTTTCACTGTTTCTTCTTTATCATCTGATCTTATTGATAATGGTTCATTTGTAATATCGTCTAAGCCATCATTTTTTGGTGGGTTAAATTTAATATGATAAATTCTTCCTGAATTTTTATGTACTCTTCTGCCACTCATTCTATCAATAATAATATTATCATTTACTTCAATAATTATTACTTTGTCAAGCTTACTATTTATTTCACTTAATATTATATTTAAACCTTCTGCTTGGGGTAATGTTCTAGGAAAACCATCTAATATATAACCATTTTTACACTCATCATTTGATAATTTTTTTTTCATCATTTCAAGTATTAATTTATCAGGGACTAATTCTCCTGAATCCATAAATTCTTTTGTCTTTATGCCTAAAGGGGACATTTTTTTTACATGTGCTCTAAGCATATCACCTGTTGATATTTGAGGAATATTAAATTTTGATGATATTTTTTTTGCTTGTGTTCCTTTTCCTCCACCAGGAGGCCCTATTAACAAAATTTTCATAGATTATTACCTTAAATTAAAATTCCTGCAATTGTAGCTGTTAACCATGAAGCAAGAGCTCCACCAAGCATTGCTTTTGTAACTAATTGAGCTAGATCTTTCTTTCTTTCAGGAGCAATAGAGCCAATACCTCCTAATTGAATTCCTATTGATGCAAAATTAGCAAAACCACATAATGCATATGCAGCTATAGTTGCAGTTCTAGGTGATATAGTGTCTCCTAATGCAGCTAAATTTCCATATGCAATAAATTCTGTTAAAACTAGTTTTTGTCCCATTAAACTTCCTAAAACTTGAGCTTCAGACCATGGTGCACCCATAAGAAATGCAAGAGGCATAAAGACATAACCAAGAATTAATTCAATAGATAAAACTGTTTCTCCAAAAGAGATTAAGCTTAGCAACCAGTTAAATAATGTTATAACTGAAATAAATGCAATTAACATAGCTGCAATATTTATTGCTAATTTCATACCTTCTGTCGCACCGTTTCCTATTGCTTCAAGAAAATTAGCTTCATCTGAAACTTTAGATAGTTCTATATCTTCTGAGGCAGTTTCAGGTATGGATGTTTCAGGATAAATAATTTTTGCAATAACCAGTGCAGCTGGAGCACTCATTATTGATGCGGCCATTAAATGACCAGCTATTCCTGGTATAGTATTACTTAGCATTAATACATAAGCTGCCATAACACCTCCAGCTACTGTTGCAAATCCTCCAGTCATTATTGCCATTAACTCTGATTTTGTCATTTTATTTATGAAAGGTTTTATAACAAGTGGTGCTTCTGTTTGTCCTACAAAAATATTTGCTGATATACTGGTTGTTTCTGCGCCACTTGTACCCATTGTTTTTTGCATAATTTTAGATATAACTTTTATTATTTTCTGCATTATTCCAATATGATACAATACTGACATTATACTAGAAAAAAATATTACTGTTGGTAAAACAAGAAATGCAAATTGAAAACCAAATCCAGGCCATGTTCCATCTGCAGGAAAATACAAACTCGCATCAGCTAAATTCCCAAACAAAAATTTACTGCCTTCAACAGAAAAGTCTAGAATTTTTTTGATAATAGTATCAATACTATTAAATACAAACTTACCACCAGGTACTTTTAGAATTAAAACAGCAAAAAATATTTGTAGAGATATTCCCCAAAGAATTAATCGTTTATCGATTTTATTTTTATTATTAGATAAAAGATATGCTAACCCTAAAATTGAAAAAACTCCAATAACACCTATTAATTTATTCATGATTTTTCCTTAGTATAATTAATTATGGTTTAAAACATCTCCTGCATCTTGCTTCATATTCATCAGATTCACCAACTAATATTTGCGTTTTATCATCTGTTAGTCTTTGACTAAAATAAGCATAATTACCACATGACATGCATATAGATGATAGTTTTGTAATTTTTTCAGCATGAGCTAATAAATATGCCATTGACTCAAATGGAATTGATTTGTAATCTCTATCTAATCCAGCAATAATAACTCTTTTACCATCATTGGCTAATTTATTGCAAACATCTATAATTGATAAATCAAAAAATTGAGTTTCATCAATGCCTATTATATCAATTTCATCACTATAATTAAAAATCTCTTCTGCTTCTTTAATTGATTGACATTTGATTTTATTTTTATTATGAGAAACAACATACTCATCACTATATCTATTATCAACAGCATTTTTGAAAATAGAAACATTTTTTTTTGCAATTTGCCCTCTTACTAATCTTCTTATTAACTCCTCTGTTTTTCCACTAAACATAGGTCCGCAAATTACTTCTATATTTCCTTTTCTATTTCTATTCATTTTTACTGATAATTTTATTTATATAGTTAACTAATTTATTAAATTCATTGCTTTTTTCACTGATTTCTTTTAAGATTAAATTAGATTTATTTTTCATTGGTGAAATATACTTTTTATACATGGGCTCTACAACATTTTCATATTGATAAATAATAGAATCCTCAGTTCTATTTCTTTGGATCGTATCTCTTTTAATTCTGCGTTCTTTTCTTATATTATTTTCTATATCTATATATATAGTTAGATTCATCAGGTCTCTTATTTTTTTATTATATAGAGCAAATATTCCTTCTATAATTAAAATTGGTTTTTCAATTATTTTATTAGTTTTATTTGATCTTGTGTGGGTTTTATAATCATAAATTGGAATTTCAACATTTCCTTTATTATCTAGGTTCTTCAAGTGATTTAAAAGAAGATTAAAATCAAATGCATTAGGTTGATCAAAATTATTTTTTTCTCTTTCTTCCATTGATAAATATTTTAAATCATTATAGTATGAGTCCATTTGGATTAGATTAATATTATCTTTTCCAAATTTATTAATTAATTTATTGGATAAGTATGTTTTCCCTGAGCTTGAACCGCCTGTAATGCCTATTATGATACTTTTCATTATAGTTATTTAATAAAAAACTTTATTTCATTATCTGATTTATTGCCAATATTATCCTTAGTAAAAATTTTCAATATATTTTCACCTTTGTCTAAAGAATTAAACAGGGTTGCTCTAACATAATCTCTATATGGAATATAGTCAAAATATATAGGCTTATTATTTAATAAAATACTGATAGAATTATAATCAATGTTTGATTGTGAATCTATTATATTAAAAGATATTGTCTTTAAATCATTAGTATTATAATATGAATTATTATTTGGAAATATATTCTTAATAATAGGATTAGTATTTTCATTTAATATACAAAAGATACCTCCTGAATAAATTTTAACTTCAGCGTATCCATTGTTATTTAATCTTTCTTTGAAAATCCATTTTTCATTTTTTTGATTGTATTGATAGATACCACCTTTTTTAATTTGGGGATTATTATATTTTAAAATAGTATAATTTTTAAATGGATTTGTATTTGGGAATATAATTATTGGATCTGATATTTTTTCAAAATTTTCAGTTATTTTAATTTGCTCATTATCTATACCTATAAAGGTCTCGTAATAGAAAGAATTTTCATTATTTACTAATTCAAAATCATTAAAAATTAATGATGATATTTCATTTTTATTAAATATTTTTCCATATAATTTTTTGGAAAATATAATTTCAGGGTTTGTATCATATACAATAATAATTTCATCAACTTTTTCTAGTTCATTAATATCGATTAAATTAGTCGTTAGAATATTTTTATTTGAACGATTTAAAGTTATTTTTTTATCTTTGTCACTTTTTAAAATTAATTTCGCATCATAACCACTAAATACATTTTCAATAAAGTTTATTTTAATATAATTATTAAAGTGCTCTATTTCAAAATCTCCACTTATTTTGTATGGATCTAGATTGTTAAATGAGATGAATTTAGGCTTAGAGGTTATCCCATTTTTTTTGTTATATAACATTAAGACTTCATAGGGTTTTAAAGGCTTTTCAAAAACATATGTAGTAGAATCTATTTGAGTATAGTTAGGTGTAATCCCTCTTGAATTTTGATATCTTGTTGATAGTATAAATTTTAAATCATCATTTGGATATGTTGTTTTTATAATAAAATTATTATTATCGTAAATTATATCTGGTGGTAAACTTATATCGCCTTTAATTACGCCCTGAATTTGAATACTGTTATCAAAATTGTCTGTAACATTTATAATTAAATTATGATAGGTATTATCTAGTGTTATTCCTTTATTGGATTTTTTATCAATAAAATCTAAATCAGTATTATCATTTATAAATAATCTATGAAAATTTCTTGATTCTTTTTCTAAAATATAATAATCTATCTCTTTATTAATCAAATGGTCATGTTTGAAATTGTATGTATCAAAATTAATTTTATATTGCAACTTATTATCTATAAGCATTTCTATTTCATATATACCAAAATTAAATGGAGACGAATTAATCTGATCAAAAACTTCTAGTCCAACTCCAAATTTTCCAACAACAGATATAGTGTCTTTTATAAAATATTTATATGTATTTTCGTTATTGTTGTAAACAAGAGGCTCAATATTAAATAGACTATGTTCTTGCGTTCCATTTATGAAACAATTATTATCAAGAGGTATTAAAGCCATTGTTTTTGCAACTGGTCTTAAAGTATCTGTTATAGAATAATAGTTTTTTAGTGGATTTATAGGAAATCCATTTTCATCTCTTATTTCAAAATGGAGATGAGGTCCAGATAAACTGCCAGTATCTCCACAATAACCAAGTATGTCACCTTTATCAACTCTTAATTGATTATTTTTTAAATAATGATTTATAAAACTATCTTTTTTATTTTGTCTAACTTCATTAATAATCAATTCAATCTCTGAATTATATTTATCTAAATGAGCATATAAAACAATATTTCCATCATCTAAGGTTAAATACAGTGCTTTTCCATATCCATCAGGGCTTATTTTAATTCTACTTATATATCCTGATTCAATTGCATAAATTTTATTACCAATTTTACCAAATGTTCTTACATCTATACCTGCATGAAACCTTCTACTTCTTTTTTCACCAAAGAGAGTTGTTATAGATTTAGAAGTATTTGTAGGCCACAAGTAATTTGATGTAGTATTTTCTGATAATACATATGATAAAAGTAAAAAAAGTGTAATTATTTTATGTCTCAAAATATTAAATCTTTATATTTTTAAAATTTTAATCAATTTGTAAATTATACTTAATGAAAAAAATTAAAGTATACCTATTGAAATTTAAATTATTTTACCTGAAATTATTAGGAAAAATTAAAATGATTGATAATTCAATAGAAGTTAATCAAAATAATACAAATAAAATAAAAAATGTATTAATAATTTTTCCAATAAAAGAAGAGGAGTTTCGAGTCGCTCTTTATTCATTAAGGAATTTAGTCAAAAAAGAAAATGTTAATTATTATTATTTAATTAATTCTCTCTATAAAAATAATTTCCATTTAAATGGCCATATTTATGATTTATATCATAATATAAAGAAAGATAAGGTTGAGATCGATAGCTACTTTAGTAATGAAATAGCAATGAAAAATGATTTTGATTTTATTATTGATTTAAATAATGAATTTGTTTTTGATATATCATATTTAATTAATAAAATGTCAAGTTATTATAAGGTAGGATTTAAAAATAGTTATTCTGATTATTTTTATAATATCCAATTTGATTTAGATAGTTTTGATATATTAGAAGACGGATATAAGCAGATAAATACACTCTTAAAATAATTTTATGAAATTAATAATATTTGAAGACCATTTAACGGAGAATTTAAAGCCTTTCAGCTTAAATCATGCTGCATTTGAAATTAAAACAGGTTTATTTTCAAATTTAGATAGATTTATTGATTCTTTTCCTAAGCATCAAATTTATCTTATTGTAAGAGACGAGATTAAAGATGTAATAAAGTATAGATTCCCAAAGTATAATGTAAACCCTGCTGTTATTCCTTGCGGTGAATGTATTAATGCTAAAGTTGTTTGGGATAAGGGATATGTTGAATTATTTGATAATGAAAATTTATTATTATTTCGTAATAAATCAGAAATTTCTTTAGAGGAATTCAATTTAAAAATAAGACAACTGGAAAATAATGATTTAATTTCTTGTATAAATTATATTTGGGATTCTATTTATTTATTTAATTCAACAATTAAAAAAGATTTTTTAAAAATTAAAAATACGCATGTATCAGATATTGATAAGGTTTACATAGTTAATAAAGATTTTATTTCTATTAATAATAATGTCACTATTAAACCAGGTGTAGTAATAGATGCAACAAATGGTCCAGTTTGTATTAATGATAACGTTGAAATTGACATTGGAGCATTAATACAAGGTCCAGTATTTATTGATAAAGATTCATATATTGCTCCTGGTGCAAAAATTAGAGGTGGAACATTAATTGGACAAAATTGCAAAGTAGGAGGGGAGGTTACTAGCTCCATTTTTCATGGTTTTTCGAATAAAGTTCACGATGGTTTCATAGGTCATAGTTATGTAGGTGAATGGGTAAATATAGGAGCAGGTACAAATAATAGTAATTTGAAAAATAATTATAGTGATGTTAAGTTTAATTTTGGAATCAGTCTAGTTAATTCAAATAAAACATTTCTGGGAACAATGATAGGTGATTTTTCAAGAATTTCTATATCAACAAGTATTAATACTGGGACATTTATAGGGATTGGATCGAATGTTTTTAATCATGATTTTAATAATAAATTCATTAATTCTTTTTCATGGGGAGATAATGAAAAAGTAGATTTTGATAAGTTTATAAGTACATGTAAATTAATGTTTAAAAGAAGAGATGTCCTTTTGCATAAAACTGAAGAAAATTTGTTAAAATATTTATTTGAAAATTTTTGATATAATTTCTTGTTCAAAATATCAACATCAAGTATATTTCTACCCTAATAAGGAGATAAAAATGGCATTTGAAGGATTGATTTGTCCTGCTTGCTCGGGTCAGCTAAATGAAGAAGAATTAAAAGAACAATTAATTTGTTTGACATGTAAGACAAATTTAAAACAAAAGAAATTTTTAGCTTTTTTAGAATATTTAATGATGGTTGGGATTGTATCAGATTTAGATTTTTTTGATGAGACTTTATATGGTGATGAAATTGAACACAAAACGTTAGAAGAAAAAGAATTAGAAGATTTTACTAACCCTGAAGATTATGAAGATAAATCAGAAAAATTAAAAAATTATGATGAAGCTGTAGATCTAAAAGAAGTAACGACAGATGAAGAAAGTTTTAGAGTATGGGAAGGTGTAGATGAGGATTGGGAAGAATTTAATAAAAAGAATAAAAAATAATGGATAAAGATAAAAACAACCCACAAAAAATTAAAATTGAAATTGATGAGAAAGTAGGAGAAGGTAGTTACGCAAATTTTGCAGTCGTAACACACTCATTAGCTGAATTTATTATAGATTTTATTAGAGTTCTCCCTGGTGCGATGAAGCATAAAGTTAAATCTAGAATAATTATATCTCCTGTACATGCTAAAACTTTTGCTAATGCACTTCAAGATAATATAAAAAAATTTGAAAAAAAATATGGTGAGATTAAAACTTTAAACCAAAAAATATCACCAGCTTTTAAAGTACCAAAAGATAAACTACCAAATTAGATAGAAGCAGAAAGTCTCATGATGATTTGCCTACCCATTACGGCACCGCCAATCATTTCTTTATGCCTATGATCAAATACATTTAAACCTGTCATATTCAACTCTAAATGTTTATTTATTCTATAATTATAATAGATGTCAAATAAATCATAAGGTCCAATAACACCTTCCCATATTCCATCTTGCCATTGGAATTGATCTACATGTCTATATTTAAATGAAAAATTACCAACGGGAGATTCCCAATTCACAGATGCATTCATTTTAAATTTTGGAGCATTTATTGGATCATTTTTTAAAGTTAGTGTATTGAAGTATTCAGTTGTATTGTAAAATGAAAAGTTTGCATCAATAGCCATATTTGATTGCGGGATTAAATATGTTAATCCAAAATCAATCCCTTGCATTGTCACCTCTCCATAATTCATAGGAGCTAATACTGAATGTAGGGGAGTATAAGCAAATCCTGGAGCAACTATAGGATTTCCATCCACACCAATTAATGGTGATTCTATATACTCAGCTTCAGATAATCCACTAACAGCGCTATATTCATCTATACCAACAGGTGTCCAGTATTGAGCATCAGGACCAGCATCACCAAAATTTATTGCTCCAGATTCTATTGCAATAGCAGTATTGATTACATCCTCAGGGTGGATAATAGTATAGCCCAGTGTATCAGCTCCACCATTTGTTGTTCTCCAATCTATATAACCCCATTCACCTGAGCAATTTATACAATTCCAATAACCACTGTCATCTAAATCTTCATATTGTTCATTAGAATCCCACATTCCATTTAAATTGCTATCTGTGTATGGTTCTTCAATTCCTTGCCAATTAAATAGATCATACCAATCCAGACCATACTCAGGAGTAGTATCACCATCATTTTCAAAATATCCATAGTTTCGATATGCACAATCTGAATCTTGGCCACAATGCCAATCATTATCGTTATCTCTACCATCCCATTGTGTTGCAAATGGTGCATTTCCACCATTATAATTTGCTGGAAGTAATCCAACAACTTCCATATTATCAAAATTTGTAATATCAATATTATCTTGAAACTGTCTTTTTATTATTAAAGGAGTTATAACTGTTGGAGCACTAAAGAAATCTTCATAAAAGCTAACATAGTAATCAATAGAAGCATGAATTCTTTCTGATAAGAACCCTTTAAATCCAATTTCTAATGTTTGAATTTTTTCAGTTTTCATTGGAGCAACATCCTGAATCCTTAATGCCTCTAGGGGAGTGTATATCCTTCCAGAATCAGCTAATTCTGGAACCCAAATAGTATATAAAGTAGTATCTAAAGGCATGAACTCTGGAACATCACTAAAATCAGTGTTAAATCCTAAAAAATATACTGCTCCATTTATTCTATCAGTATAATCATCCCAATAGTTTGTACTTCCTCCTCCAGTAATATTGACTAAATTATATAATTCATTATCAATTTTGACTGATGGAGTTGAAGCAATAAATTCATCTCCTGCACGAAGATATGGTGTTCCATCTGCATTTCCTCTTAAATAATAATCTACAAATCCTCTTTTACCAATAAATAAATCAGTTGCTAGATTAATAGCAGTGGGAGTATTAAATGCTTTCCCATATGTGAATCTAAATGTTTGGAAATTATTAGGTTTATAAAATAGCCCAAATTTAGGCGAAAACTGTATCCCTTCATTTAACATATCATGTTGGTCAAATCTTGCAGCAGTAATAATTTCAAATTTCTTATTT
>Ga0208639_1001880_pt1 | contig 13003 bp, 17 predicted proteins | sample ETNtaG_33_FD_185772 | JGI IMG/M metagenome (GOLD analysis project Ga0208639, IMG submission 185772) | Marine microbial and viral communities from oxygen minimum zone, Eastern Pacific Ocean - ETNP201310SV76 (SPAdes) (version 2) | ecosystem: Environmental > Aquatic > Marine > Oceanic ...
TAAGTCTCTCTTGTGTCTGTAGTCGTTTGGAAAAAACCTCAACTAATCTTGCTAGTTTACTTAAACCTACCACTCTCTTTTTTGGTATATAAGCTACATGGGCCATGCCGATAATAGGAGCCATGTGATGCTCACAATGACTTTGTACTGAAATATTTTTTTGTACAACCATATCATCGTATCCTTCTACATCACCGAAAGTTTTATTTAAAACCTGACTAGGATCTTCTCTGTATCCTTTAAAATATTCTTTAAAAGCTTTTACAACCCTTTTTGGAGTTTCTAATAAACCTTCTCTAGCAGGATTTTCACCTATCCATGCTAAGATTGTTTTAAAAGCTTCTTCAGCTTCCTTGTCTGAAATCTTTTTGATTTCTTTTTCAAAATTTGTTTCTTTAACTAGTTTCATTGAGGGTTTTATACCTATAATTTCATAATTTTAAAATATTTAAAATATACCGATATGTGCTACATAATAACTTAATATGTTCAAAAAAAGAGAGAATGTTGTTGAAATTGAAGAGGGAAATCTCCTATCTCCAAAATTTGACAATGATGGGCTTATACCAGTCATTACGATGTGTACTAAAACTAAAGAAATTTTGATGCATGGCTATATGAACGTTGAAGCATTAAAAAAAACAATAGAAACTAAAGAAGCACATTATTTTAGCAGATCAAGAAATGAAATTTGGCACAAAGGTAAAACAAGCGGTTTTACGCAAAAAGTTGTCGAAATTAGAATTGATGATGATCAGGATTCAATATGGTTAACTGTTGATATTGGTGACGGAGCCAGCTGTCACGTGGGTTATCGTTCATGTTTTTATAGATCTATTCCTTTAGGTCCAATCGACAACGGAAGAAAAATTGAAATGAAATTTTTAGAAAAAGAAAAAAAATTTGATCCTGAAGAAGTTTATAAAGATCAACCAAATCCAACAAAGATTTAAAACTTATCTATAAGTAACTTCGCTACTTTCTTTGATCTACCAAAATAATTTACATTACGTATCATTTTTAAATTAGACTTATCGTCATCTACTATAATAAATCCAATCATGCCCATACTTTTATGAGGAGTACACCAATAAGCATAAATACCTGGTATAGTAAATTTATATTCAACATCTATATTATATTTTGATTTAAAATTTTCCACACCTTCTGGTATTGCATTTTTTATAAATTCAACATTATGACCTTTATCGGTTGCTTTCCATAAAACAGTTTCATTAATATTTATTCGAACAATTTTTTTTGAATAAACCATGTATTCTTTATCAAGTTTGTTTAACATTTCCACCGTAACTTCCGCACTAGTAGTGTAAGTTGACCATAAAAAAATAAAAAATATCAAGATATATTTCATATTGTGTAATACATTTTTTCTTTTAATTTTTCATAATATTCTATTTCATTTATTAATTTTCTATTATCTTCCTTAACTTCTTCTAATTCTCTACGTAAAATTCTTATATTATTTTCTAGCTTTTCTTTTTCTTCTTTTAATTCTACTTTTAAATATTTATTTTCTTTTAGTAGACTGACAATTGGTTCTGGGTATGCATCATTATATATATTCATAAATTTTTTAATCAGCAATTGGTGTGGGTTCCATCACTTGTTTCATTAAATCGTCGTTCCATTTTCCTTTAACTTTTACTTCAGCCTTGGCTCCTAAAATGAAAGCTTCAATTAAATTATGATTTAAATAAACATATGTGCCTGGTTGTCTAAATTTATATATCATAGCTGCTGCTGCTCCACCTGGTACAAACCATGTTTCAAGATTAGTTCTAGGTGGATCATTAAAAGATCCATTAGGCCAAACATAATCACCATGACCACCAATTAAATGAGGACGTGTGTCTCTATTAGATTGTGCATGAATAAACATAACTGTTTCACCAACTTTTGATGTTAATGCATTATCTCCCTCCAAAGAACCAATGGCTCCATTAAAAACAACATGAGTTGGGGTTAATGTTTTCATAACTTTTAAAACTTCGCTATATCCATCACCAGGATGCACAAATTCTTTAAAATTTCCGTTTGAATCTTTTGGAATATAAAAATCCTGTTCTCCAATATAATAAGCTTTATCATAAGTTATGGGATTACCATTTCGATCTTTAAGTCCGTCTCTTGGTAGAACCATAACCGCACCATTCATGCCTTTAACTACATGCCATGGAACCATCATTCCACCAGGGGCACAATGATACACAAATACACCTGGCTTTGTTGCTTTCCATCTAAGTACAACTGCTTCACCTGGAGAAATATGAGTTAATGCTCCTCCTCCTAAAGCACCTGTCGATGCATGAAAATCAATGTTGTGTGCAAAATTACTTTTCTTTGGATTAACTAAAGTGAGCTCAATATAATCACCAACATGAGCAACTATAAGTGGCCCTGGAACACTATCATTAAAAGCAAAAACTCTAAACTTAGTACCTTCTTGATCAATTTCCACAACTTTTTCTGTAATTCTCATTCTAACTTTAATTAATTTTGGACCTCCTTTTGCTACAATATCGTGTCTTGGTACAAATGGCGGATCAACAAGTTCTTGGACAACTACCGGAAGCTTATCTGCATTATCAGATTTGGCATATTGAAAATAAAAAATCGATGAAAATAAAATTATAAATAAGAATAATATAAAATTTTTATAAAGTTTTTTTTTTTGTTTCATAAAAAAAATTTAATTTTTTTAAAATTTTTTTTTTTGATTTAAATCAATTGAATTGACTTTTGATATAAATCAAATTTTAATTTTTTTGATCTTAATCAGTAAAATAATTTAAATTAATGATTATATAATTTTTATGAAAGGAGTGCTTATGACCAAAGCCATATATACTGAACCTTTTGTTTGTGCACCCCATACTTATAAAACAATGGGTGCATGCGGTGTAATAGCAATAACAGCTTTTATTGTTATGCTTTTAGCTATTTATGTCCCAGAAACAAAAGTAATTGGTCAAGGTTTAGACTATAGTTTAATACCTTAACTAATTTATTTATAAAAAAGGGTCCGGACCCAAAAGTTTTAAATTATATCTTTTAAAAAAATTATATAACTGCCCGTGGCTACAGTTACACAAACTGCTGAAAGTATTTTTAATCTCATAGCAGTTTTTCCTTTGTATAAACATGACATCGCAATGAAAATTACAAATGCAACATATGAAATTGAAAAAAAAATTTGAGCTATCATTGTTTAATATTTAACAAATAAAAAGAAAAAAAATTTGATCTAAATCAAAAAATAATATTGATGACTTATATCAAATACATAATATTTTTTATTAATATATTGATGTATATGTTACGTATTTCTTTTGCCTATATATCTATAGTAATAATTCTTTCCATTTTTTTTATGGTAATGACCTCGAAATACATAAATTATTATAATCAATTTAATGCTAACAGTGATGAAATAAAAATTATTTTAAATAAAATTGCTACACATTAAAGAAAGTGGGAATTTCCTAAAAGTGACTTGACTGATCTATTTAGTCTAAAATGTGTAGCTTTATTTAAGATACAAAAATTGATTTTTTTTTCTTTGATCTATATCAAAATTAATGACAGGTGTAGCTTTTAAGCTCTTCAATGTTTGATAAATAAATTTGTTTAGATGTAATTATTTTAATAATGTTTGACGTTTTAAGATTAGTAAGTTCTCTACTAACAGTTTCTATAGTTATTCCGAGATAATCTGCAACATCTTGTCTAGTCATTGGTAGGCTAATTGGATTATTTTTCCACCCTATTCGGTTACGCTGTTCAGATATATTAAGTAAAAACTTAACTAATCTTTCAGCAGCATTCAATTTACCAAGTACAGTTAATCGATCCTGAGCTAAAGTTAGTTCAAATGAAGTTTTGTTTAAAAGTTCTTTTGCTAAAATAGGATTTTCATCTAAATATTTATCTAGTATTTTTTGATTAAAAACACAGGTTTTAAGATCCCCTATAGCTTCAGCACAATAATTATATTTGTTATTTCTATAAGATCCAAAAAAGTCTCCGGGGTATAAAAAACCTATAATTTGAATCCGTCCATCATCTAATAATTGATAAATTTTAACATTTCCTTCTGTAATATTATATAAATAATCTGATTGATCATTTTGAAGAAAAATATTTTGTTTATTTAAAAAAGATTTTTCAAATGAAACATTCGAAAAATCTTTTAATTTATCTTCATCCAAACATCTGCAAAATGAATATGTTCTAACCTTACATATAGAACATCGATTAACTAACTGCGCTGATGACATGGATTAAAGTTATTATATATCAAAAGAAATAACAATTGATTTAAATCAAATTAATTCATTAATATTAACATATATTCGTTCAAAATGAGCTCTGAGATTGAACAAAAAAGTTATAATGGTTTGTTGGTTTCTCGTTACAATAGCGACAATATTTATCCTTTGTTACCTTTGCTTTCTGAAGAATTTCCTAACTGGTCACTTGATAAAATAAAAAATTATGTACAACTTGTAACTTCAAAAAAATCTGAAGAAGTTGCTGGCATGCTTGTTGCACAAAACGAAGCTTTTTACTATGTTGGATTCCTTATTTACACATTTCAATCTATCAGTACGGAATATCTTTCCACAAATGAAAAAGAAGAATTCACAAATGGGCTTGTGATTGAAAATATTCTTGCATCAAGCCCTATTTTAAAACGGGAAATTTTTTTAGAAATTATAGAATATGCAATAAATATTGCTAAAAAAAATAATTGTAAATTTATTGAACTTCCTAATTTTGATGAAACATATAAATTAGTTCAAAATAAATATCGTAATAAAATAATTAAAATTAATGATTTCAGAACTGTTATAAATCTTTCATAATTACATATTTCCGTACTTGGGACCACCTCCACCTTCAGGAGTTACCCAGGTAATATTTTGTGAAGGTTCTTTTATATCGCAAGTTTTACAATGAATACAATTTTGAGAATTTATAACAAATTTTTCTACATTATTTTCATTTTGAATCTCATATACACCAACTGGACAGTATCTTTGTGCAGGTTCAGCAAATTTTTCTAAAGTATATTTTATCGGTAAATCTTTATCTTTTAATTTTAAGTGAACGGGTTGATTATCTGTATGATTTGTTCCTGTTAAATATACTGAGCTAGTTTTATCAAAAGTTATTACATTGTCTGGTTTTGGATAATCAATTTTCGGCATTTCATTTGCAAGTTTTAAAGTTTCATGATCTGAATGTTTATGTTTTAGAGTAAATGGTAATTTTCCTCTAAATAAAATTTGATCTATACCTGTAAAAATTATTCCTAAAATTAAACCCCAGCTAAAACTAGGTTTTACATTTCTTGCAGCATACAATTCTTCATATATCCAGCTTTTTTTAAATTTATCTTCATAAGATGATAAACTTTTATTTTCTTTTAAATAATCAACAATAGTTTCGGCTGCAATCATTCCACTTTTCATTGCAGTATGAGAACCTTTTATTTTTGGTGTGTTTAATGTTCCCGCATCGCAACCTACTAACAATGCACCTGGCATATACATTTGAGGCAAACTTTGTAAACCTCCTTCTATAAGGGCTCTAGCTCCGTAAGAAATTCTTTTACCACCTTCAAGAATTACTTTTATAGATGGATGAGTTTTAAATCTTTGAAATTCATCAAATGGTGATAAATGAGGATTTTTATAATCTAATCCAATAACATAACCAAGAAATACCTGTTTGTTTTCAGCATGGTATACAAAACTTCCACCATAAGTTTTTTTATCAAGTGGCCAACCTGCTGTATGCATTACAAGACCTTCTTCATGTTTTTCTTCTTTAACTTCCCAAATTTCTTTAAAACCTATTCCATATTGTTGAGGATTCTTACCTTTGTCTAATTCAAATTTTTTAATTAATTGTTTTCCTAAATGACCTCTGCAACCTTCAGCAAATACAGTAACTTTTCCATGAAGTTCCATTCCAGACTCAAAACTATCTTTTTTATTTCCATCTTTATCTAAACCCATATCTTGTGTAGCTATTCCTTTAACCGAACCATCTTCGTTATATAAAACTTCACTTGCAGGGAAACCTGGAAATATTTCCACTCCTAATGCCTCAGCTTGTTCCGCTAACCATCTGCATAAATTTGCAAGACTAATAATATAATTGTTATGATTATGTTGAACTTTAGGAAGTAACCAAGTAGGCCAACTTAAGGATTTTGTCTTTCCTAAAAATAAAAATTTTTCTTTATTTACTTTAGTTTTTATTGGAGCGTTTAGTTCCTTCCAATTAGGAAACAGTTCATCTAAGGCTCTTGTTTCAAAAACATTGCCTGACAATATATGAGCACCAATCTCTGATGCTTTTTCTAAAAGGCAGACATTAATATCTGGATTTAACTGCTTTAATTTAATTGCAGTTGAAAGCCCTGATGGTCCGCCACCTACGATTACTACATCGTATTCCATCACTTCTCTGGACATATTAATTTTTTACAGTATTTGTTATTTTTGTATAGTATTTAATTTGCTTAGTTCTTCTAAGAATTGAGGAAGCGCTTCGAATAAATCTGCTTCTAAACCATAATCTGCAACGCTAAAAATAGGAGCTTCACCATCTTTATTTATAGCAACAATGACTTTGCTTTCCTTCATTCCTGCAAGATGTTGGATTGCACCTGAAATTCCAACGGCAATATATAAATCTGGTACTACTACTTTTCCAGTTTGGCCTACTTGATGATCGTTTGTAATATAACCTGCATCAACTGCTGCACGCGATGCTCCAATTGCTGCGTTTAATTTATCAGCAATTTCAGTGATAAGTTTAAAATTTTCTCCACTTCCCATTCCTCTTCCACCAGATATAACTACTCTTGCTGTTCCAAGTTCAGGTCTATCTGATTTAATTTCCTCTCTTTTAATAAATTTTATAAAAGTGTTTGTTTCTCCTGCATCAGCCTTAACAATTTCTGCAGATCCTCCTGAAGTTGCCGCAGGGTCAAATGAAGTTGGTCTAATAGTTATACATTTTTTAGAATCTGAACTTTTTACTGTAGCAAAAGCATTTCCTGCATAAATTGGTCTTAAAAATGTATCTGCTGATATAACTTTTATTATATCGCTTACCTGAGAAGTATCTAGTAATGCAGCTACTCTTGGCATTAAGTTTTTTCCAAATGTATTTGCTGAACAAATTATATGTGAATAATTTTCAGCTTGTTTAACTATTACAGAAGTAAAGTTTTCTGCTAAAAAATTTTCATATATTTCATTATCTACGTGTATAACTTTTTTTACATTAGGTATTTGAGATATAGATTTTGCTACTTCTTCCGATTTATTACCTATAACAAGTACATGTAAGTCTTCATCAATTTGTGATGCTGCTGTTATTGCGTTTAAAGTAAAAGGTTTTACTTCTTTATTGTTATGCTCTGCTATCAATAATGCTGACATTATATTACTTTTGCCTCATTTTTTAATTTTTCAACTAATTCAGCTACATTTGCTACTTTAATTCCTGCTTTTCTTTTCGGTGGTTCTTCAACTTTTATTTGTTCTATTCTTGGTTTTGTATCAATTCCTAAATCTGATGAATTGATCTGTTCGATAGGTTTCTTTTTAGCTTTCATTATATTTGGCAAAGAAGCATATCTAGGTTCATTTAATCTTAAATCACAAGTTACTATAGCAGGAACATTAACTTCTATTGTTTCTAATCCTTCATCCACTTCTCTTATAACTTCTAACGATTTATCTTTAACTTCAATTTTTGAAGCAAAAGTTGCTTGTGGCCAATTTAGAAGAGCTGCAAGCATTTGTCCTGTTTGATTGCAATCATCATCAATAGCTTGTTTACCCATAAAAATTAAATCAGGTTTTTCTTTATCTGCAATTTTTTGTAAAATTTTAGATACAGCCAATGGCTCAACTATTCCATCAACTTTAACATGAATTCCTCTATCAGCTCCAACAGCTAAAGCTTTTCTGACTGTTTCTTGAGCTTTTTCTTCACCTACTGTAACTGCAACTATTTCTGTTGCTTTTCCAGCTTCTTTAATTTTTACCGCTTCCTCAATAGCATTATCATCAGGAGGGTTGGTAGACATTTTTACATTGTCAGTAACTACACCAGTTCCATCTTCTTTAACTCTAATTTGAACGTTGTAATCAATAACTCTTTTAACGGCGACTAATATTTTCATTATGCTCTTAATAGTTTATTCTCTGGATCGTAAGGGCTTTCATCCAAAATTGTAGCATCATGCATTTTTCCTAAAATATCAATTTTTAATTTTTGTCCAGTTGTCGCAATCTCGGGTTTAACCATTCCGATTGCTATTGATTTATTTAATCTAAAACCAAAATCTCCTCCTGTTGCTCTTCCAACTACTTTATCATCTTTATAAATTGGATTATTACCTAATACATCTGCATCTGTAACATTGTGAATTTCCATTGTTACTAATTTATTTTGGAAACCTTTTTCTCTCCATTTGTTTAACGCTTCCAAACCTATAAAGTTTCCTTTATTTGGATGAATAAATCTATCAAGACCAGATTCGTAAGGTGAGTATTCAATAGATAATTCGGTACCAACAAGTTTATAAGATTTTTCAACTCTTAAACTGTTCATAGCTCTAATGCCAAATGGTTTTAAACCAAGATCTTTGCCTTGTTCCATTAACTTATCAAAAATATGATTTTGATATTCAATTGGATGATGAAGTTCCCAACCTAATTCTCCAACAAAATTTACTCTAATAGCAGTACACGGTGCATAACCTATATCTACTTTCTTAGAACTTAACCATTTAAAGTTTTCATTAGAAAAATCATCTTTAGAAACTTTATTCATTAAATCTCTCGCTTTAGGTCCTGCAATAACTAAAACCCCAACAGCATTTGTTATATTTTCAAATTGCACTGATCCATCTTTTGGCATCCATTTTTGTATCCAATCATGATCTAATCTTTGAAAAGCTCCAGCTGAAACTAAATAATAACTATCTTCTGCTTCTTTCATTATTGTAAATTCAGAATGAACTCCGCCTTTAGTATTAAGAGCGTGACATAAATTTACTCTGCCAATTTTTTTTGGAAGTTTGTTTGCAACTAAATAATCTAAAAATTCTTCTGCTTTTGGTCCTTTAATTCTGCATTTTGCAAAAGCAGACATATCTAAAAGACCTACGTTTTCTTTAACATTTTTGCACTCTTTTTCTACTGCTTTGAACCATTTAGATCTTCTAAAAGACCAATCATCTTTTTGTTCCATTCCATCTGTTGCAAAAAAATTTGGTCTTTCCCATCCAAATTTTTGACCAAATACAGCTCCTAATTTTTTCATTCTATCGTAACAAGGAGCTTGTCTTAAAGGTCTTGCTGCTTCTCTTTCTTCATCTGGAAAATGAATAGTAAATACATTTCTATAAGCTTCTTCATTTTTTTCTTTTAAATAAGATTTTGAACAATAATCTCCATATCTTCTAGGTTCTACCCCAAGCATATCTACAGTTGGTTCACCATCTATAATCCATTCTGCAAGTTGCCATCCAGCACCGCCTGCTGCTGTAATTCCAAAACTATGTCCTTCATTAATCCAAAAGTTTTTTAATCCCCAAGCAGGTCCAACTATTGGGTTACCGTCAGGTGTATAACAGATGGCACCATTATAAACTTTTTTAACTCCTACTTCTCCAAAAGCAGGAACTCTATGAATAGCTCCTTCAATGTGTGGAGCAAGTCTTTCAAGATCTTCTTGAAATAATTCGTATTCTGAATCTTTTGAAGGTCCATCTACATAACAACATGGTGCGCCTTTTTCATAAGGTCCTAATATTAAACCTCCCGCTTCTTCTCTCATGTACCATTGAGTATCGCTATCTCTAAGAACACCCATTTCTGGTTTACCTTCTTTTTTTCTTTTTACAATTTCTGGATGAGGTTCGGTTACAATGTATTGATGTTCTACAGGTATAACAGGAATTTCTAATCCGACCATTTGACCAGTTTGTCTAGCAAAGTTTCCTGTACAAGAAACCACATGTTCACATTCAATTGTACCTTTGTCTGTTTCTACTACCCAGCCATCTTTAGTTTGTTTAATTCCTATAACAGCAGTGTTTCTATAAATTTCTGCTCCATAATTTCTTGCGCCTGTTGCTAGAGCCTGTGTTAAATCTGCTGGCTGAATATATCCATCTTCAGGATGTTGTATTGCTCCAATTAAGCCTTCTGTATTACATAAAGGCCAAATTTCTTTTACCTGTTCAGGTTTTAAAAAATTAACTTTAACACCTATTGTTTTTGCAACACCAGCGTACTGATGGTATTCTTCCATTCTTTCTTTTGTGCTTGCTAATCTGATATTCGATACAACACTAAAGCCAACATTTTTTCCTGTTTCTTCTTCTAATTTTTTATAAAGATCAACAGCATATTTGTGAAGCTGTCCTACAGAATAACTCATATTAAATAATGGGAGTAACCCTGCAGCATGCCAAGTAGAACCTGAAGTTAATTCTTTTCTCTCTAAAAGAACTACATCGGACCAACCTTTTTTTGCTAAATGATAAAGCGTACTAACTCCTACCGCTCCTCCTCCTACGACAACAACTTTTGTTTTAGATTTCATTAAGCGACTTCTACTAAATTTTTATTAATAACGAAACAAAATTGTACTATGGACATCAAAACTAAACGTTAAGGGCAGTTTTTTTAACATCGTCAAGGAACTGTTTTCTTTTTTTGTCACTAACAAATGGTACAGCAAAATATCTTTTATAGGTTACGTTTGTTATTCCACATATATTAAATACACCTCTTCGTAGCCTTTTAGTTGGCATATTTAGAAAAAAGGTTCTAATTGCAAATTGCGGAGAGCCATAAGTACAAAACACTATTGCTTTTTTTCCCTTTAAATTACCAATTGGATACCCATAATTTCCAAAAATCTTTTTAAATCTAAATGCCCAAGGAGGAGATAACACTTTATCTATCCATCCTTCTACTATTGCAGGCATTCTAAAATTCCAAATAGGTGCAATTAGAACGATTGTATCACAAGGTTCTATTCTTCTTCTATGATCCAAAACTACTTCATCTGGTTCCTCACCCGCAAAAACAGGATCATATTTTTCTTTATACAAATCAACACAATCTACTTCATTTCCATTTTCATTCGCTGTTTTAATAAAAGTATCTCTTATTGCTGCATTAAATGATTTCTCATTATAATGTCCATAAACTAAAAAAATTTTTTTCATTAATTCCAAATTTTATCTAATATTTTTTCTCTTCCGCAGGCTTTTTTGTAACGTAAGTAATTTAGAAATTTAACTTGATAATAATCTTGATGTATTGCCTCTGCATTAAAAAATTCATCAAATTTTCTAACATAAGTAACAATTTTTTTATTAAATTTTTTTTCTAATTTCATAATGCTATTTTCTATTAAGTCTTTTTGTTTTTCATCCAGATAAAAAGCTACAGACCTATAGCTATATCCTTTATCACAAAACTGACCATATTTATCAAAAGGATCAATATTTATCCAAAAATGATCGAGTAGATCTTTAAAATTTGTTTTATTTTTATCATAAATAATTTCAATAACTTCAAAATGTCCTGAATTTCCATATGTAACTTCTTCGTATGTTGGATTTTTTGTATTACCGCCTGAATAACCTGAAATCACTTCAATAACTCCTTCTTTTTTTTCAAATGATTCTTCCATGCACCAAAAACAACCTCCAGCAAAATATGCTTTTCCCAAATCTTGGCCAAATGCTGGTGTTTGCAATAATAATAATAAAAATATGGCCTTGTATTTTACTATCATTTTTTATTTCCAATTTACTTCAAACATTGCTTCATTTCTTCTAAACGCAGGCAATGTAAACGGTCCATTATAAGTTGCTTTTACTGCAGGACCTACAATTGAAATATTATCTTTTTTTAATTCATTTTCTAGAATCTCTTTATGTTTAATAAAATTTTTTTCAGATGCTCTTCCTGAATAACTAATTACCGCATAATAACCTTGTTCAATTTTGACTATTTCCAAATCAGATCTTGATGGATTTGGAACATTATCTTTATTAAATTTTGATGGTAGATAAAATTGCATAGTAACGTTTCCTTTTTTTTTTATTTCTGTGACAGGTATTGTCATTTTAATCTTTTCATTTGTTTCATTAGCCCCTGATATGTAATTAAACAATTTTCGAAAGCTGCTATTTTGATTTGTTTTGGTAGCCTGAACTACCAAACGATCAGAATATTTTCTTATTTCATAAATTTTATTTGATTTTACTACTTTGTATTTAGCTTCTTCATTTGCCATAACATTAAAATATGAAAAAAAAACCATACTACAAAATATTAAAAGTATAATTTTTTTCACTATTTTTTTAGTACAGGAAATACAGGGTTAGATTTTAAAAATAATCTCTGATATTCTTGTTTAATACATTTGTTCTCTATATATTTTATATCTGCTTCTTCAGAAATCTTTTTAGCCTCATCATTTTGAATTCCGTACTGTAACCACAAAGTTTTAGCCCCATGTTTAACAGTATCTTTAGCGAAACCAGGTGTTTCTTTTGATGGTCGAAATACATCAACTATATCTATTTTTTCTTGAATATTGTTTAAATTTTCAACTACAGTCTCTCCATTGATAACTTCTCCTTTAGCAAATGGATTTACGGGTATTACCTTATAACCGAAATCCTGCATATATTTCATTACAACATTGGCAGGTTTTCTTTTTAAATTTCTAGGATCTTCTCCTTTTTTTTCAGAACTAACACCTATCATTGCTATGATTTTTGAATTTTCTAAAATATGTTTTATTTGATCATCAGTCATTATTGCTTATTTTTATTTTTTCTAATTTGGTCTTCACAAAATTTTTTAGCTTTATCCAGATCTGTTATTTTAGATTCAGTCAACTTTTGACTTCCTGCTAAGCA
>Ga0208639_1001881_pt1 | contig 13000 bp, 9 predicted proteins | sample ETNtaG_33_FD_185772 | JGI IMG/M metagenome (GOLD analysis project Ga0208639, IMG submission 185772) | Marine microbial and viral communities from oxygen minimum zone, Eastern Pacific Ocean - ETNP201310SV76 (SPAdes) (version 2) | ecosystem: Environmental > Aquatic > Marine > Oceanic ...
GAATGAATTGGAGTTTAATCACTAAAGATTTAGAATTAAATGGAGTGTACGCAATTGAAATTGATTTTACTGATTTCAATACAATTTATATTAGTGGAAATGGAGGAATTTATAAATCATATGATGGAGGAGCAAACTGGACTGTTATTGGAGATGCAGCTTTTACCAGCCTTTCTCATTCTATTAAAGACATAAAATTAAACCCTAATAATAATCAAATTTTATTTGTAGCATCTAGTCAAGGTTTGTTTAAATCTATAGATGGAGGTAGTAATTTTACAAATGTGAATGCTGGTGTTATACCCAACTCTATATCCCCAGGAAATTTTCAAGAAATTGAATTCCACCCTCATTCTGCAGATACAATGTATTTTATAAAGGAAGGGAATCCCAAAACAGAATTCTATCGTTCAGATGATGGGGGTAATACGCTAACGTTATACAACAATGGTTGGCCCAACCCTGCAAGTGGAGACGATCAATTAAGAACAGAAATAGCCGTTAGCCCTGCGTCACCTGATAAAATTGTAGCGCTTGCAACAGGTTCTGCTAATGGAGGAGGTGGTCTTTATGGAATTTATATAAGTTATGATAAAGGAGAAAACTGGACTTTTCAGTGTTGTGGACCTCATCCTGCGGGAGTTCCTTCTGCTACAAACATCAATATGATGGGTTGGGCAGATGACGGAACAGATAATGGAGGGCAACATTATTATGATTTAGCTCTTGCAGTAAACCCTACAAATGCCGACATCATTCATGTTGGAGGAGTACAACATTGGATTTCTACAGATGGAGGAGTGACATTTACATGTCCTGCAAAATGGAGTCATCCACACAAAAAGGAATATGTACATGCAGATATTCATGATATAAATTATTTTGGCAACGACCTTTGGTTTGCATGTGATGGAGGAGTTTTCTATTCTGACAATGCAGCTGATAGTGTTACAAAACGAATGTTCGGAATTGCTGGATCTGATTTCTGGGGATTTGGAGCGGGATTTAAAGATGGAGATGTAATGCTTGGTGGAACTTATCATAATGGAACAATGCTTAAAGATGGGAATACTTACATAAATAATTGGTTATGCACAGATGGTGGTGATGGAATTAGGGGATTTGTAAATTTTGGAAATCCAAGAATGGCCTATAGTGATTACGGAGGTAAAATTTTATCAGGAGATAGAACAGTTGGTATCTCAGGATTTGGAATGAATCTAAAGCCAAATGCATCTTATATTGTAGGAGAATCTTCTCAAATGGAATTTGATCCTAGATGCTACAATTGGCACTACATTGGTAACGATACCACTTTATGGCTTTCTAAAAATAATGGAATTTCTTTTGAACCTATTAATCATTTTGATGATAAAGTCACTTCTGTAGAAGTTGCTTGGAGTAATCCAAATGTAATTTATGTAGCAACCTGGGAAAGTTGGTGGGGAACAAAGAAGATATGGAGAACAACTGATGCTGGACAAAATTGGGTGGAAATAACCCCAACAAATATAAACGGACAAGCTTGGATACCTTATGACATTACAATAAGTAGTTATGATGAAAATACACTTTGGATTGCCAGAACATCTATGTATGGTGGAGTACAAGATGCAATAGGATATGAAGTTTTTAAATCCATTGATGGAGGTCAAAGTTGGATAAATTGGACTACTCCTACTTTAGATAATATAAATGCAACAAACATTGAACACCAAAGAGGAAGTAATGGTGGGGTTTATTTAGGAACCAGAAATAATGTATATTACCGTAATAATGCGATGAATGATTGGGTAATTTATGATAATAACCTACCTAAAAGCACATTTTCAACACAACTAGTGCCTTATTACAGAGAAGGACTTTTAATAAATGGAACCAACAGATCTGCATATGAAATTGATTTTTATGAGAACTCTCCACCATCAGCACAAATAGCTGCTAACAAATTAGAGATAAATTGTATGAACGATACTGTTCGTTTTGTAGATCATTCTGCAGTTAGGTTAAGTTCTGCAAGCTGGGAATGGACTTTCCCTGGAGGAACACCTTCCACTTCAACTTTGGAAAATCCAGTTGTAGTGTACAATGCACCAGGAACTTATGATGTTACTTTAAAAGTAACGGATGCTTTTGGAAGTAATACACAAACTATTTTAGGATTAATAAAATATTCCGACAGTACATTTATAATGACAAGTACACAAAACTATTCCGAAGGATTTGAAACATCAATTTTCCCTCCAGATTCATGGGAAACACCTCCATCCTCTTTTTCATGGCAATCTATTGTAGTGGACACAGGATACAACTGTTATCCTTCTACAGTTGCATATGTCAATCATTATTGGGAACAATATCCAGGACAAGAAGCTTATCTAATTACTAATAAAATACGATTAGGTTCTGGATCCTTTCCTGCAGAAAACCTACTGACATATGATTATGCATATTCAGGATATGCTGCTGGTTATGATGATGGATTCAGGATTGATATTTCTATAGATTGTGGTATTACATGGGATTCCTTATATGGAGCATACGGAACGGATTTACAGACTGTACCTTATGTAGGTAGTGCTTGGTATCCTACATGTGGAAGTTGGAAAAAAGACACTTTAAATTTAAGTAATTTCGGATTAAATGGAGAAACCATAATGATTCGATTTGCAGCTATTAATGACTACGGAAATCGATTTTTTATGGATAACGTAAAAGTTAACGGAACAAATATCTCTCTTACTCCATCTGTAAGTTCAGAAAATAAAAAACTGATTAAAATTGTAGATGTTTTAGGAAGAGTAGTAGAAAAAAGTCGCAACACCTTATTGTTTTATATTTATGATGATGGGTCTGTTGAAGAAAAAATATTTGTAGAGTGATAGATTGGTTTTCTGAATGGTTTGATAGCAAATACTATCATATTCTATACAAAAATAGAGATCAACAAGAAGCTGAAAACTTCCTTAAGAATCTGAGTAAATTAAATTTCTTTAAAAAAGATTCTAAAATTATTGATATTGCCTGTGGAAAAGGAAGGCACTCTCTTTTTTTATCTGATTTAGGATATGATATTACAGGAGTAGATTTATCAGAAAATAGTATTAAGCATGCACAACAATTTGAGAAAAAAAATCTGAAATTTGATGTGGCAGATATGAGAAAAACTTACAAAAAGAAAAGTTTTGATATCGCTCTAAATCTTTTTACTTCTTTTGGTTATTTTGAGAAAGAGGAAGACGATATTTCTGCAATAAAAGCAATGTCCGAAAACCTGAAAAAAGATGGAATTTTAATAATTGATTTTCTGAACTCCAAAAAGGTAATAGACAATTTGGTACAAACAGAAACAAAAGAAATGGATGGAGTTACTTTTAATCTCAAGAGATTTGTAAAAGATAAATTTATTTGCAAAAACATACAATTTACTGATAATGGATCACATTTTGAATTTACAGAAAAAGTAAAAGCTTTAAAATTATCAGATTTTACAAAACTGCTTAACTTTGCTAATCTGAAAACAACAGATGTTCTTGGGGATTATAATTTAAATAAATTCAATCCTGAAGATTCGGACAGATTAATAATTATAGCAAAAAAATGGGACTAACAAGTATCTTATATTTATTCTTATCAGTAGCAATTGGCGCTATTATTGTAGAAATTTTTAAACCAACAAAAAGTAAAAATATTCAGCTATTACTAACTTTTAGTGGAGCCTATCTTTTAGCGGTTAGTGTTTTACATCTTATTCCAGAACTTTTTGAGAATGATCCTAAAGAAAATATTGGAATTTTTATTTTGGCTGGTTTTTTAATTCAAATATTATTAGAATATTTTAGTAAAGGAATAGAACATGGTCATTTTCATAAACAAAAAGTAATTCCGATTACCGTTATGATAAGTTTGTGTATTCATGCTCTTTTAGAAGGAATTCCATTGGGAGGGGGACATTTACATGATCATACTCAAGACGCTTTACTTACTGGTATTGTATTACATAAAACTCCCGTTTCTATAGTCTTATTTTCCTTCTTTCTTCAAAGTGGAATGAGTAAATTAAAAGCTTATTTCTTCCTTTTAGTATTTGCAATTATGGCTCCACTCGGAGTGTATTCCGGACATTTATTCTCTGAACTTGCTATTTATGCAAACGAGATCATGGCAATTGTAATTGGTATCTTTTTACATATTTCTACAACAATTCTTTTTGAAAGTACTGATGGACATAAATTTAGCACAATTAAAATTTTCGCTATTATAACAGGATCTTTATTAGCAATATTTAGTTTGTAATGAGGAAAATTGTAATTACAGGAGCTCCTGGAACCGGCAAAACAACTATCATCAATCAATTAAAAAAAGAAGGACATAATTGTGTTGAGGAGATATCAAGAGAGATAATTGCAGAAGAAATAAAAAATGGTGGAGATTGCTTGCCTTGGAAAAATCTAATTAAATTTTCAGAAAAAGTATTTACATTAAGAGAATCACAATTTATTAATTGCACAAAAAACATCAGTTTTTTTGATAGAGGATTAATTGATGTATATGCTTATATGAAGATGGATAAAATTGAAATACCTCAGTATTTTATTGACTCGATTAAAGAAAAAAAATATGAAAATTTAGTGTTTTACACCCCAATTTGGGAAGATATTTTCTCAAATGATGAAGAGAGAAAAGAAGATATTGAGCAAGCAAAAGTGATTGAAGAAAACATAAAAAATAGTTATCTAAAATTTGGGTATAATCTTATTGAAATACCAAAAGGAACAATTTCAGAAAGAGTAAATTTTATTCTATCAAAACTATGATATTAGTGCAATTTTGTTGTAATTTTGCACCTTAAATATAAACAAAATTAAATATAAAATTATGTCAGTACTAGTAGGAAAAAAAGCACCATCATTTACAGCACAAGCTGTAATAAACGGAAATGAGTTTGTAAAACAATATTCATTAGACCAATTTGTAGGAGAAAAGCCAGTTATCTTCTTCTTTTACCCAAAAGATTTTACTTTTGTTTGTCCTACAGAATTATTTGCATTTCAAGAAAAATTATCTGAATTTGAGAAAAGAGAATGTGCTGTAGTTGCTTGTTCAACAGATACAGAACAATCTCATTGGGGTTGGTTACAAATGCCAAAATCAGAAGGAGGTATTAAAGGAGTTACTTACCCAATTGTAGCTGATACAGATAAAACTATCTCTGCAAACTTTGGTGTACTTGCTGGAGATTATGAATTAGATGAAAATGATAACTTAGTAGCCAACGGACCAATGATTGCTTTTAGAGGACTTTTCTTAATCGATAAAAACGGAACAATACAACATCAGGTTGTAAATAACTTCCCTTTAGGAAGAAGTATTGATGAAGCACTTAGAATGGTAGATGCATTACAACATTTTGAAGAAAATGGTGAAGTCTGTCCAGCAAATTGGAGTAAAGGGAAAGATTCAATGAAAGAAAACCATGATGCAGTTGCTGAATATTTAGCAAAACACTAAATAGAAAAACTAATATTTAAAACCCTACTTATTTATTGAGTGGGGTTTTTTATTTTTGCAATATGAAAGTACCCAGATTTCTATTAAAAACTGTACTAAATTTATTTCCTCCACTATTATTTAATCGAATAGTATTAAAGGAGATAAATAAAGATTTCACAGAAATGAAAGTGGTGTTAAGAAGAGCTCTTTTTAATATAAATTTTCATAAAACCATTTTTGGAGGCAGTATATTTTCTGCTTGCGACCCATATTTCCCAACCATGTACTACCACATTTTTGCTAATAAAAATAGGAAACTAATTATTTGGCTTAAATCTGCCGAAATACAATACCTTAAACCTGCTGATACTTCATTAAAACTACAATTTGAAATAACGGAAACTAATATTAAAACGGTGGAGGAGGAATTGAACCAGAAAGGTAAAACAGAAATTTGGCACACAGTTGAAGCTAAAAACAAAATAGGAATTGTGTGCGCTCGAGCTAAAATGTTAGTTTATTTAAGAGACGATAAAAAAGAGGAAAAATTAGGATTTTAATCCTTTTGGATTAAAACTGTTGCATAAGCAGAAACACCCTCTTCCCTACCTACAAAACTTAATCTTTCAGTAGTAGTTGCTTTTATTGATATATCTTCTGTGTCAATATTCATACAAGACGCAAGTACTTTTTGCATTTCTGAGATATGAGAGCTAATTTTTGGTTCTTGCAAGCAAATGGTAGAATCAATATTACCGATACAATATCCTTTTTCTGAAATCAATTTTACAACTTCTTTTAATAAAATCTTACTATCAATGCCTTTAAATTCGTTTGAGTTGTCTGGAAAGTGATTCCCTATATCTCCTAAATTAGCTGCTCCTAGAAGAGCATCACAAATAGCATGGATTAATACATCAGCATCCGAATGACCTAAACCTCCTTTTTTATGAGGTATTTTTATTCCTCCTAACCAAAAGTCTAAGTCATCTTTTAATTGATGTACATCAAAACCAAAACCTACTTTAATTTTCATTAGCTACCTATTGCTCCTAAATCAAATACTAAAGTAAACCTCATAGTATTTGCAAGAGGATTGGTTCCTCCAATATTACTTGTGCTAATCAGATATGAGAAATCAAGAGCAAATACATTGTACTTTACTCCAGAACCAAAAGTTAAATATTTTCTACCTCCCTTAGTGTCGTGTTCATGAAAATAACCCGCTCTTAATGCAAATTGGTTTGCATACCAATATTCCAATCCAGCTGAAATATTTATCTCTCTCATTTCCTCTCTGAAGATACTCCCCGAAACCGGATTCCCATTTTCATCAATTTCTCCAGGTGCATCTCCAAAAGATTGAAACATACCTTCTACAACTGAAACGTTAGGATCTTTACCAGCAATCATTTCTCCATTATCATCATATAAAGGTGGGGATGGAACTAATAATTTATTAATATCAAACGCAAATGACATTTTATTATAATCATCAATTTCAGTTGTAATATCAGTTCCTAATCTTAAATTTATTGGAATAAAATCTCTTGTAATTGTTTCTGTATATGAAATCTTGTTACCAATATTAGAAATATTCATACCAAAAGATAAATCTGATTTTTTATTTGCAAGAGAAATTGGTTTAGTATAAAAAGTAGAAACATCTGCAGCAATAGATTGGCCTGCAACAGTTTCTGTCCCACCTGCAGATTGACCTCCTGTTAAGTTAGAGAAAATATATCTAGCTGAAATAGCAATGGAAAAATCTCTAGATAGTTTACGAGAATAAGCCGTTCCAAATGCCATTTCATTTGGTTTATATTGTCCAATTACATTTCCAGAATTATCAGTAAATGTAATATCACCTAAAGAGAAATACCTCAACTCATATCCAATTGCTTCATTATCGTTTAATCTATAATAACCACCAATATACTGAAGATTAATATCCGGAACTAACTCCCTTAACCAAGGAACGATAGAAACAGAAATTCCGATATCATCTTTTGTGAAAGAAAGTTTTGCAGGATTCCAATGCATTGAAGATGCGTCTGGTGTAGTTGCAACTCCAACATCACCCATTGCTCCAGATCTAGAATCTGGGGAAATAAGTAAAAATGGAACAGCTGTTGTAATAGTATTTAAATTTCCACCCAAAACTTCATCATAATCAATCTGAGCTTGCATTTGAAAAACAGATGAAATTGAAAGGAATAATAATAAACTCTTTTTCATTATAAATTTATTTTTGGCAAATATACTTCTTTTATATTGGTAGGTAACGTCAGATTTATTTCAATATTACTAATTTCTCTAATTTCTCAATAAATTCCCCATTCATATCTTTTACTTTTAACTTGTAGATATACGTACCTCTTCCAATATTATCCTGAAAATCATCTTTCCCGTTCCATGAAATTGGTCCTACTCTAAATCCTGTATTTATTTGTAATGAATTAATTGTTTTGACTAATTTACCCGAAACTGTAAAAATCTGTATCTGAACTTCTAAATTTTGATTTGGACGATTATGTTCAAAATAAAATGAAGTATTAGTAGTAAATGGATTTGGATAATTTAGTAAATGTTCAATAACAAAATCTTCTGTTTCTGCAACAACAAACTCTAAGGTTGCTTCTGAAGAATTATTATGTACATCCCAAACCTTAAAATCAATAGTATGTAATCCAGGGGCCATTTCATTTAACAAATATTCAACTTTTCCCTTCTGATAATTGTCTAATTCCGCTTCATAATAATCGTTTAGTATTATTTTATTGGAGGTTTCTCCATCCAAAGTAATAGTAATATCATGACCAATTCCGTTTCCTACAGTATTTATTCCAGATGAATCTTCAACAAAAGCCAAAAATGTAGGAGTTGAATTTGTAATACTCCCAGAAACAAATTGTTTGTCGTTCATATAAAGTTGAATTACCGGACCCATATCATCAGAAATAATATCAGAAGAAACTCCTCCTACAATAAAACTTTCATTCCATCCACTTGCATCAATATTCTGTGTGTTTTCAGCAGCATAATATGAAACCCTTCCAAAATCAAGATTATAATTAATATCTTTCGGAACTATAAAAGTAAAAGCAAATACTCCGTTTGTAACAGAAGATTTTCCTTTATAGATAATATTATCTTGTTTTTTATAGGGCATAGGAGTACATGATTGCTGACCTTGAGTAGTTGCAGTAATCTCCTTATCAAAAACTATTATATCAATCTCACCATTAAAGCTACTAACTTTTACAGAGTCCTCATCTATTATCTCTCCTTCAAAAGTAACTTTTGCAAGTGCAGATAAAGTATCCGGAATGATTGTAGTCTTCACTCCATAATCAGGATAAGCCAAATACATCATTGGATCTCCAAGTAAGGTAAATTTCTTGCTATTAATTGATGTTCCGCTAAGTGCTTTTGTTTGCAGGAGAACATCTCCTAAATTAGGATAGTTCCCATTTGTTTTCTCAAATAAAGAATTTATAAAATTGGTATTTAAATTATAATTCAGATGAGAATATACGTATCTGGTTGTTGTAAGAAGAGCTACCCCACCACCATCTGGAGATAAAATAATATGTTCTCCTCCAGAAGTAAGCTCAGGATTATCTAATCTGCCAAATTCGCAAGTAGCAGTTACAAATAATGGTAATTTATCATAGTTCTCCCAATCTTTAATTTGATCTATATCTATAATTCTTTCTGATGTCAGTCCTGATTCACCACCATGTCCTGTATAATTTACTAATAAAGCCCCTTTATCTAATCTTCTATTTATAGCATCTTTACATCCCTCGCTTCTAGGCCCAACAGGAGTGGATTCTTGATTAAAAATATCTAGATATAGTTTATCAAAATTGTAATTATTATAATTATCATCAATTATATTACATAAATTATCTGATTGCTGCATATGAATATTTCCATCATTATCATCTCCATCATCTGCAATAAATGCAGCATAATTTCTCCAACTACCGATAGATTCCTTGTCATGATAATGAATAATCTTATTTACCATATCGTTTGCTTCCTGCAGTGTTTTTGCAGGCAATCTTCCGATTCCAACATCAACTAAATCATTATTTAATTCTCCTTCATTATTATCTAAATATCCAAAATAATCATCTGTTGCAAACGTATTTAAAGGACTTAAAGAATTATTAGATTGATACGTAATTACAAAATTTGTATTATTTGGTATTCTATCTTTTGGATCATAAGAAGCGTCCCCAAGAATTAATAAATACTTAAAAACAGAATCTGGTAAATCATACAGATATTTACAATAATCTCTAATAGCAGAAATATCTTGTTTTCCGGAAGAAAATTCATTGTAAACTTGCTCTGGAGTTACAATTTTACATTTACTACCATCTTTCTGAAAATGGAAATCTGCAAGAGCTTGTGCTGAAGACAGGAAATTCGGATGAGACACAATTAACATCTCAACATCTATATCTCCATGAAGGTTTTGATTAGGAAGATATCCTAGTAAATCTGGAGTCTTATATTCCATGCCATCAAATGCAATAAATTTTTCATCAGAAATTCCAATAGACATATTATATCCAAAGGTAGCGGTATTTGGAGTGTCAAAACTTAAGTCGTGATTAGTTACATTTGTAGGATCTGTAACACTCCATACTTTTAAGGAAGGCGTCACATTCTCTAATTTTAATCCATAAATTTGATTACTTCCTGAGGTAATCGTTTTTCTGAAATTCATTTGCGAACCAGAAATAGTTAGATTCCTAAAACCACAAACTTCAATGTAATTTAACCATCCTTTATGACTAGAAGAATTTCTATTAAAATTAATATCAATATTCAAATTATCCGAAATTGCAGAGAACTGACCACTAACAGAGTTGGTTTTTGCATAATCCTCCGCATATCCAGAAACAACAACTCCAATATCAGTATTCATGAATTCTGAATTATTATAATTAAAAGAAAAATTAGGAGTGGAAAACGCTCTGGCAGCAACATTTGCTTTTATATGAACTATAGAATTATCTACAATATTTGGAGTAGAAAAAGAGAATGTTTGTGATAAATCTGCATCAAATTCTTCTCCATACCATTGTTCTCCAGATTTAATAAAATTTGTTAAATCCTCTTCATGAAATTCATGGAAGTTAAATTTATCATTAAATTCTATTTCTCCTTTATTCTTTAAGGTGTAATCTTCTATTCTTTTTGGATTTCCTGTACTATTAATAGTAATAAAATAATAATTAAAATCATCATACAAATGTTTGTAATGATGATACTTTCCTATATAATTATCATATGGTTCCCATATATCAACATCTTCTCCATAAAATAACAGATAATCACCACTTTCAAAAATTCCGTTATTATTATTATCTATAATTTCAATTGCATTTTCTTGTAAATCTTCATATCTAAATTTTGAATTTAACCTAGGAAGCATACCTCCTCCATTTCCATATAATCGGATAGAATTTACATTCAAATTATTAGTATTTATTCCTAAAGTTTGTAAATCTGAAAAAGTCAGTTGAAAAACAGCATTTTCACTTACTGATATCTTATACCAATCTCCATCTTTTAAAACTGAGTGTATTTTTACTGATTTCTTCTTTGTTTCATTAAAAAACTTCTTTTGAGTACTCTTGTAAGAGAATTTTGTAATTTTCTTGTGATTTTCTCCTGTTTTAACATAAGGAAAAACTAATATTCTATTATAATAATTATTAGCTGATTTCAACACATCAGAGGAATATATAATAGAATTTGACACATCTAAATTACTCAATTTTATTTTCTCTTTATCTGATATAGAAGTGTATTCTACATCAAAAATTTCAATTTCATAATATTCAGGAGATTTTAATTTATTTATTAACTGATATGCAGGTAATCCGTTATACTGTTCTAAATAAGTTGGATTTTCAAATGTTTCTACTTTTGTTCCATGTTCATCAATACTTATCCAATTTAACAAAATAGTCTTTTGGGAATAACTAAAAATAGAGAGAAAAATGAATAGATTAAGAAGAAATATCTTTTTTAAATTCATAAAACAAAAGTAAGTATTTATTATTTTCTGAATAGGATAACGACAAATAAATAGAAAAATTATAGCTACTTCTTTCGGTAATAAATAAAATTCATATCTTTGTAAAATTGAAATAAAGAAGAAGATACTATATGAAGAACAATATATTAAAGTCATTCCTCCTATCATTTGCACTAGTTTTGCTAGGTAACAATGCTTATGGACAAGATCCTGCATTTAGTCAATTTTACTCTAATCCATTATACCTAAATCCAGCATTTGCAGGGGCAAATAATAACGGATGTCCGACAGCAATCTTAAATTATAGAGATCAATGGCCTGGAATCGGAAGAACTTATGTTACTTATTCCGCTTCATATGACCAACATGTAGATGCATTAGGAGGTGGACTTGGTGTAATTGTTGCTCAAGATAAAAGTGGATCTGGAAATCTGAACACATTACACGCTTCCTTGCTTTACTCTTATTTACTCGAAGTAAATAGAGATTTCACAGTAAAAGCTGGTTTTGAAGCTTCTTATAGAACTTTAAACCTAGACTGGAGTAATCTTACTTTTGGAGACATGATTGATCCTACTTACGGATTTATCTATAACACGAATGAAGATATTGTAAATAATGCTAGTAATGTGAGTTTCCCTGACTTTTCAGCTGGTGTTCTAGGTTATACTGAAAATATGTTCTTTGGGTTTTCAGCTCATCACCTTACACAACCAGACCAAGGATTTATTAGCGTAAGTCATTTACCAAGAAAATATACCGCTCATATTGGAGGTCAGTTTCCAATTAGCAGATACAAAAATAATGTTACAACTATTTCACCTAACTTTTTGTACCAAAGACAACAAGAATTCCAACAGTTCAACTATGGAATTTATGTAAATAGAGGCCCTATAGTTGGAGGGTTATGGACTAGAAATAGTGTAAAGAACTTTGATTCATTTATATTAATGTTTGGTTTAATTCAGGATGCATTTAAGTTCGGATATAGTTATGATATTACAGTAAGTAATCTAAGAAACAGCAACACACTAGGAGCACACGAATTATCATTTACTCTGTTTATGCCATGCAGAAGCAGAAGTAAATCTTTTAACACAATAAGTTGTCCTCAATTTTAGTTATTAAAACCAGATAAAGAAAAAAATCAGAAAAATGATAAATAAAAACACAGTATTAATAGGAATCTTAAGCATTTTCATATTTTCATCTTGCTCAAAAAAACAATCGAGTACAACAGGATGGAATTATAACGACCGTAAACAAGGTGGATTTGAGGTTGTTGATATAACTGAACAAACACCAGGACCTGGATTAATGTTTGTTGAAGGTGGCAGACTAACAATGGGAAGAGTTGAAGAAGATGTTATGTATGACTGGAATAACATATCAAAAACCGTAACTGTTTCTTCCTTTTACATTGATGAAACTGAAGTTAGAAAT
>Ga0208639_1001886_pt1 | contig 12971 bp, 11 predicted proteins | sample ETNtaG_33_FD_185772 | JGI IMG/M metagenome (GOLD analysis project Ga0208639, IMG submission 185772) | Marine microbial and viral communities from oxygen minimum zone, Eastern Pacific Ocean - ETNP201310SV76 (SPAdes) (version 2) | ecosystem: Environmental > Aquatic > Marine > Oceanic ...
TACTGCTCTTGATACTATTGTTTGTAATGACATAACGATAAGACTGGCGACTACAATGGCGTCTATTGTGTCATGTGGCTGGGCGACATGTCCACCCTTACCCTTGATTGAGATCTCAAATCTATCGGTAAAGGCTGAAATCGTACCTTCTTGCACAACCAATTGACCAACTTTAAAGTGCCTGTCCAGGTGGCAGGCATAAATTGCCTTTGCGTCCTCAAGGAGTCCTGATTCCATGATTTTCAGTGCACCACCCTCACCTTCCTCTGCAGGCTGGAAGACAAGTATTACGTTCCCTGTTTTGAGAGATTGTATCAGTATGGCAGCGGCGCCGATGAGCATCGCAACGTGTCCATCGTGGCCGCAGGCATGCATCACGCCTTTTACTTCAGATGAAAACTCAAGCCCTGTTTCTTCATGTATAGCTATTGCATCCATGTCAGCCCTCAGGGCTACTACAGGTCCGGTTTTCTTTGTTGTGTCAATTCGGCCTATCACGCCTGTTTTTGCTATTCCAGTAGTTGCCTTTATGCCAAGCCTTTTTAGTTCTTCAGTTATGATGGCCGCTGTGTTCTCTTCCTGGTATCCAAGTTCCGGATGTTTGTGTATCTGGCGGCGTATACGTACCATGTGTTGAAATAGTTCCTTTGATACAATATTCATACTGTCATTTTATAAAGTTCTAAGGTAAATATCCAAGTTAAAATGCTTTTAGTTCAAAATGTAGAAAAGCTATGTTTATTTCTACTGGACAAAAATGTACTGAATCATAAAATACTTATTCAGGGATTCCCGCCTAACAGACCGGCGGGCAGGCAGGCAGTGGGTGATATTTCTTATGGGTAATGGCAAAACAACTACTTTATATCTCATGAGACATGGGGAGACTGAGGATAACGTTCGCAGGGTTATCCAGAGTCATAATGATTCTCCTTTGACACAAGAGGGCATAGTTGCTACAAGGGGCAGGGCCAGAATGCTCAAGGGTATAATGTTCGATGCCATCTTTTGCAGTGATCTTGAAAGGACCAGAAAAAGCCTTGAAATATTGCTTGAGAAATTAGATAGTAATATTGATGTAAATTATTGTACGGAAATAAGGGAGTTGGATTTTGGCCAGCTTACGGGTAAAAATATTGAAGACGTAAAGGAAATCATTTTACTTCATAAAAAGCAAACATGGAAACATTACCCTGATGGGGAAAGTGGAGATTCTTTCAGTAAAAGAATAATAGATTTTGTTGAAAATGTATTACACAGGTACGAGGGTAGGGCTGTTCTTTTCATGACTCATTATGGAGTTATTGAGACTATTTTAAAACATTATGTTAAGAAGCCGGACAAGAGGTTAAATACAAGGAATTATGATACAGGGGTGCTTTGGTTCAATAATGGGGACGCAAGCTTCAAATGGATATGAAATTTAAGAAGGTAATATTTCACGAAAACGAGATTCTTTTTGGCCGTGATTCTACACCGTTCATTACTGCGGTAGAATTTGATGGTAAAAATGGTGTAGAGATATTTTTCCGTCATGAAAAGAAGGTTACGTCAAAGATGGAAACCTTCAAGCCATTTATTTTCATGGAAGATACTGTGTATCTGGATGACTGGAATGGTACGTATGAGGCAAAGAGGCTTGAGGGGGAGGCATATTATGCATACTTGATATGTCTGGACGATTGGGCAGATTTACAGAGATTATTGAAGTATTTTAAGAAAACCACAGGTGCAAGTCCTGCAAGCCTGAACGCACCTTTCTTTTATTTAAATGATCCGGTTCATCAATACCTTCTGGTTTCTGGACGCACACTTTTTAAGGAATTGTCATTTAATGAACTGGTCAGGCTTCAGCTTGACATTGAAACATATTGTGCGGAGGGATATGAATTTTCAAATCCTCACAGAGAAGAAGACAGGATTACTGTGATATCACTTTCAGACAGCAACGGCTGGGAGTATGCAATATCGGGAAGGGAATATAGCGAGAAAGAGATGCTGGAGATTATGGTTGAACAGATAAACTTAAGAGATCCTGATGTAATAGAGGGGCATAATATATTTAATTTTGATTTGACCTACATAGAGGCACGTGCCAGGAGGTATAAAGTCCCTCTGGCTGTGGGACGCACCGGGCAGAATCTCAAGTCTCATCCATCCCGTTTAAAAATTGCTGAACGAACAATATCTTACAGGAAATATGAGGCGTATGGTCGTCACATTGTAGACACTTATATATTGGCACAGATGTATGATGTTACCGCGAGGAAACTGGAAGGCTACGGCCTGAAGAATATCGCCAAGCACTTCAATGTTGCAGCACCGAAGAGGACGTACATAGAACCGGATAAAATAAACTGGTATTATGATAACAAGCCGGAGGAGCTTCTAAAATACGGGATGGATGACGTCAGAGAGACAAGGGCTATCAGCGAAATACTGAGCCAGAGTTTTTATTACCAGACCAGGATATTTCCATATTCGTTTCAAAATGTAATTATAAGAGGTAATGCAACAAAGATAGATTCACTATTCATAAGAGAATACATAAGCTCAAATCACTCAATTCCAAAAACACCTCAAGCTAGAGAATATTCCGGCGGATATACTGATATGTTTCATCAGGGTGTAATTAAGCGAATTCTGTATTGTGATGTTCAATCATTATACCCATCCATAATGCTAGCCTTTAAATATTTACCGAAGGATGACGCGCTTAATATCTTTCGTTCGTTGCTAGAGGATCTGGTAGATTTCAGATTGAAGGCTAAGGAGATGGTAGCTGTCGCAAAGTCAAAGTCGGAAAAGATGTATTTTGATGCTCTGCAGGCCACTTTCAAGGTACTTATAAATTCGTTTTACGGATATATGGGTTTTGCCTATGGCCACTTTAGCGACTTTGATAGTGCAAATAAGGTAACTAAGAAGGGGAGAAGTATTATCAAATCCATGATTAAATGGCTGGAGGGTAAAGATTGTAAAGTGATAGAGATTGATACTGACGGCATCTACTTTGTTCCATCGGATGGTATTAAGAAAAAGAAGGACGAGGAAGGGCTTATTAGTGAATTATCAAACGCGCTTCCTGCAGGGATAAATCTTGAACTGGCCGGTCGGTACAAGGCTATGTTCAGTTATAAGATTAAGAATTATGTACTTCTTGGTTATGATGACAAGATGATTATTAAGGGGTCAGGTCTGCGTTCCAGAGGTTTAGAGCTTTTTCAACGTAAATTCATGGAAGAGATGTTTTTGCACCTGCTCAGGGGAGAGGAGTGGAAAGTTGATAATCTTCTGGAGAAGTACACTGATGAGCTTATGAACCATAAGTGGGACAAGAAGATGTTTATAAAGACAGAAACCTTACAGGAGTCTCTTGCTACCTATACCGAAAAGATAAGTAAGAAGAAAAGAAGCGCTGCCGCCGCTTATGAATTGGCTATTAAGTCAGAGCGTAACTACCAGCCGGGTGACCAGGTCTCATATTACGTGATTGGTGATAAGGGCAGGGTAAGAGTGTTCGATAATTGTAAGCTCGCATCACAGTGGGACCATGAAAAACCGGATGAGAATATAGAATATTATAAGAAAAAGCTTATAACACTGTACGATAAGTTTAAGCCCTTCTTTAGTGACGAAACGGGTACATAAAGATGAAGAGGATCTTAAATTATGGTGCCAGAGGTGGGAGTTGAACCCACACCCCCTTGCGGGGACCGGATTTTGAGTCCGGCGCGTCTGCCAATTCCACCACTCTGGCTACTAATTTAAATCTATTTAAAACAACCTGTGACTCTTTCTTTTAGAAATTGGGGGCCCAAGTATCTCTGCAAAGATTATGGCATTCTTAAGGTCTTTTCCTGACAAAGTGTCCCATGGAAATTCTGCACGGTAAATATCTTTCTTTTCATGGACAGGAGCTTTCCATTTCTCTTCATATTTCTTAGCCAATGGTGATTCGAACTGACCAACCTCCTTCTCAACTATTGGTTCCGGTTTTGGACGGACTTCTTTTTCTAATAGCTCATATCTTTCTTCATCTATTCTAATTTCAGGTTTAGTCTCAGGTATTTCTGTGCCAAGCAATTCTTCCATGTATCTGGAAAGTTTATCACGCTCTTCCTCTGGTTTATGCTCCGTTTTCGGTCTGTTTCTAGCCCGATTCTTAAGAGCCGTAAATATTATAAAGATAATAATTATGACTGCCCAGACTAATTGTTCCATTCCTGTTTCCTTGAGTTAGTAAAAAGTTATGTCTTCGGAGTATCTTCGCTTGTCTTAGAGATAGAGGTTCTCATTTCTGTGTCTGCCTGAATATTTTTCAGGTGATAATAGTCCATTATACCGAGGTTACCCTCCCTGAATGCCTGAGAAATTGCTTTAGGGACTTCTGCTTCCGCAAGAACTACCTTTGCCCGATTTTCCTCTACTAAGGCCGTCATTTCCTGTGCTCTCGCTACAGCCATTGCCCTGCGTTTTTCAGCTTCTGCCTGTGCAACTATCTTGTCGGCTTCCGCCTGGTCAGCCTGTAGTTTGGCTCCTATATTATCGCCTACATCGATGTCCGCAATATCGATAGATAATATCTCAAAGGCTGTACCGGAATCAAGCCCTTTTGATAATACCCCTTTAGATATTGAGTCAGGGTTTTCAAGTACCTTCTTGTGTGTTATTGCAGAGCCAATTGTGGTTACTATACCTTCGCCGACACGCGCAATTATGGTTTCTTCTGTCGCACCACCGACTAATCGTTCGATGTTTGCTCTTACCGTCACACGTGCCTTTGCCTTGAGCTGGATACCATCCATTGCGACTGCATCAATTGTTTGTCTTCCCTTAGATGGGTCAGGGCAATCAATAACCTTGGGGTTAACGCTTGTTCTTACGGCATCAAGAACGTCTCTTCCTGCCAGATCTATTGCGCAGGCCCTGTCGAAACCCAGTTCAATTTTTGCTTTGTCAGCAGCAATTAATGCCCTGATAACGTTAGGCACATTACCTCTCGCCAGATAATGTGCTTCGAGCTGGGGGGTATCATAATCCAGTCCTGCCTTTTTGGCCATTATGCGTGAATCAACAATAATCCTTGCGTTAACACGTCTGAAAGTCATTCCAATTAATTGTAAGAGAGCAACATTTGCTCCGGATGCCAAAGCCTGTATATACAACCAACCATACTTAAATATTAAGAGAAGAAACAGGATCAGGAAAATGGCGCCAATAACAATTCCAATTGTCAAGACTTCCTTGGAAACTGCAAGTAAAGGTATATTTATCATATTTTCTCTCCTTCTTATGTTTTTACCGGTTTTACAACGATTCTATTTCCCTTTATGTCTATTACCTTAATCTTTGTATTCTTCGATATCATTTCACCTTCTGAAACGACGTCTACCTTGTTACCATTGATATTTGCAGTTCCTGATGGCCTCAGTGTTGTAATGGCAACACCTTCTGCTGATAATAATTCGTCCAGTTTATCACTGGCAGAGGAGAAACCCTCTTCCGTATCTTTTACAGCAAATGTCCTGGTTAGTAGTTTATACCATGTTATAAAAAATATAGGAATAAAGCAAATGCCTATACCGAGCAAAATATGTCCAAGTAAATTTGACACGTATAAATAGGCGAATACTATACTTGCAATTACACAGCCGGCGCCGCAAATTCCGACTATTGCTCCCGGTATGAACAGTTCTATAGTTATTGCACACAAACCAATTATATATAATGTTATTATTCCTGTTGTACTCATAAAAGTTTAAAGTGCCTACCCGCCTGCCAGGCAGTTCGGGCAGGAAGTTTGAAGTGAGTTAAAGTGCCTTCACCACTATTCTATTTCCTCTGATCTCTATTATCTCAACTGTTTGTCCTTTTTCAATAAATTCTCCATCAGTGACCACATCGAGTGTGTTATTGTTTACTTCGATTTTTCCTGTAGGGTGCAAAGCAGTTAATGCCATGCCTTTTGCGCCGGTTAAATCGCTTCCACCTGCCGGTTGAGAGGGGATAACAAAACCGCTTTGAGTGGTCTCTGAAGTTGTTAATACTAAACGATTAAAAAATGGCATACCCGGCATAAATTTAAACATTAGGAAAATAGCAATCCCACTTCCAATAATACTACACATTACGGCAAAAATATTCGTTATAAATAGATCAACGTCATAGGGAGTTCTCGGGATTGTAAAATCCTGAAATGATAGTATTGCGCCTATTAATATTAAAATAATCCCGGGTATTCCTGCAATACCGAAACCGGGAATAAAGAGTATTTCTACGGCTATCAGGATGATACCTATAAAAAATATGATAATTTCAGGTGTCTCTGCCAGCCCGACAAGATGCTTGCTTAAGAAAACAGTTGCGAGACAAAGAATTCCAACTATTCCGGGTAACCCAAAACCAGGGCTCTTGAACTCCATCCATAAGGCGGCCAATCCAATGCCGAGCAAGACAGGCGAAATTCTTCCTAGAAATCTTACCATCTCTTCAGACCAGTTTGTTTCTAATATATCAGGTGTAACGTTTTCTAAATTCAGTAATTTTAATAAACTATTACGATCTTCTACAATTTCTTTTGCAAATTGGTATTCATAAGCTTCTTTTGCATACATGGTGAGAAGCTTTCCCTCTTCGATTATCAACTTCTTGGACTTAAGCTTCTTTTTTTCTTTGTCGTTCATTTCTTTTAGTTCTCTACCTGTAATATAATACCCATCAGGTCTTTCTTCTGTAACTACACGGTATACTTCAATTTCTTTTGTTACCATTGCCTCTGCAAGCAGAACAGGATAACCGTTTTTCTCTGCAAACTTTCTGAATTTTGTTCTCAGTACAGTTTGTATTTTCTCACCTACGGTCTTGTAACCACCTTCAGATGATGGAACGATTGGTTCACAATCTCCTAATTCTGCCTGTGGAGCCATGTATATCTCATTGCATGAAATTGCTATCAGAGAACCTGCAGAAATAGCCTTTGTGGGAATGAATGCTATTGTTTTCGTATTCTTAATGTTGCTGATATGCTCTGATATCTCGAAGGCAGGTTCTAATTGGCCTCCATATGTGTCTAACTCAAAAATTATGAGGTTTGAGCCATGTTCTTTCGCAATTTCAACCCTTCTTGTGAGAGAATTGTAAATACCACCATCAATCATTCCACTCAGAGGTATGATTGAAACCTTACCGGTTAGAGTATTTTCCTTCGGAACTGTAGAATCTTTTGTGCCTTCTGCGTAAGCGGTTACCAGTTGTGTCAGTATGAAGTGAGTAATTAATAAAGAGAGGAAAATATTTATAAACTTCGTCATGATATATACTTACCAAAATTACCAATAGTATTAAAGACAATAAAATTTATTCATAAATTGGTAGTTGTGTCTCTATGGCATTTCTTAATCGAGGATACTGTTTGTCCTTATCTGACACAATAGGTACTTCAACAGGCCAATCAATTCCAATATCAGGGTCAGACCATAGAACACCATATTCATCATCCGGATTATACAAATCTGTAGTCTTATACAATACATCTGCAGTTTCACTGGTAACACAGAAGCCATGAGCAAAACCTTCTGGTATGAAAATCTGCCGTTTGTTTTGATCGGAGAGATATTCTCCCACACATTGGCCAAATGTAGGGGATCCCTGCCGTATATCAACAGCAACATCAAAGATTTCTCCTGTAATAACGTAAATCAATTTTCCCTGAGGATGTTTTAGTTGGTAGTGAAGGCCCCTCAAAGTCCCTTGTGTTGAATGTGAATAGTTGTCCTGTATAAAGGCATGGTCTATACCCACTTCGGCATATTTATTCTGATGGAATGTTTCCATGAAAAAACCACGGGAATCTTTAAATACTTTTGGTTCAAGCAGCATAACCCCGGGAATATCTGTTTTGATATACTTTATAGACATCTTCTCTGTCCTTATCCTTATATAATTAATTCTTACCATGCAAATCAGGGTAAGTTTTTCACTTATTACGTGTCAATGAGAATTTTATCCGTAGTGTTCTTTAACCCAGGACAGGTATTCGCCGCTTTTAACCCGGTCTATCCAATCTGAGTTATCAAGGTACCATTGAATGGTTTTCTTGATACCTGACTCAAATGATTCTTCAGGTGACCAGCCAAGTGCAGATTTCAATTTGCTGAAATCTATTGCATACCTTCTATCATGGCCGGGTCTGTCCGTAACAAACGTAACCAATTCATTTCTTAGATGATTATCTGGCAATCTTTTGTGTTCATCTAGAATATCACATATCATCTTCACCAGTTTTATGTTTTCCAGTTCATTGCTGCCGCCGACATTGTATGTTTCACCACGAATACCTTTCTTCATAATCATCCAGATTGCAGTGCAGTGGTCTCTAACATAAAGCCAGTCCCTGACATTCAGGCCATCTCCATAAACAGGCAAAGGGTTTCCGTCAAAAGCGTTGAGAATCATGAGGGGTATCATCTTTTCAGGAAACTGATAAGGCCCATAGTTGTTGGAGCAATTGGATATGGTAATTGGCATGGCATAGGTTTTGTGATATGCTCTCACCAGGTGGTCAGAAGCTGCCTTGGATGAAGCATAAGGGCTATTAGGTTTATATGGCGTATCTTCAGTAAAATAACCTTCTTTGCCCAGGCTGCCAAAAACCTCATCCGTGCTTATATGATGGAAAAGCTGGATGTTGTTCATGTGATTTCTTGCAACTTCTAAAAGGTTAAAGGTGCCAATTATGTTTGTTTGAATAAAAGTGTCAGGCCTGACAATAGACCTGTCTACGTGAGATTCTGCGGCAAAATGACAAACGCTGTCAATCTGGTAATTTTCAAATATTTTTGTAACCTCATCCTTGTTGCATATATCAATCTTAGCGAATAGATATCTATCTGGAAAGGAACTTTCGATTCCACTCAGGTTCTCAGGATTTCCAGCATAAGTCAGCTTGTCTATGTTTATTATTCTTCCTGTGAAATCAGAATCCTCCAGGAGATAGCGGATAAAGTTTGCGCCGATAAAACCACACCCGCCGGTAACTAATAAGTTCTTAAACATCTACTCTACCTTTTGGTTTTGTCTATAAAAGAAGGGGATTTAAAGAATAATCACTTAAATCCCCCCACCATTTGTTTTTCTTACGAAATACATCTTACTCCGACAGTTTGAACAAGGTGTGATTATGGATTATCTTCCCACTTGTTTCTATCAGAATACATTTATGCTGGAAAATCAGTGATACTCAATTATCAACTATTCTATATTGAAGTAACATCTATTAGTGAGGGGTCATCAAATCCCAGTCCTAAATTCGCAGCAGTTCTAATATACTTTGGTTCCCTTCCTGCATCTTTAAGAGATGGCATGTTCACCTCTCTTCTTTTTTTCTCGATAATGTCTGCTCCGATACGATCAAGTGCAACCGGATCCGTGCTAATCAAAATTCCTCTGAAATCCCAGGCCCATTGAGGCTTAAAGGCCGGGCCTCCATTGTATTGAGCCTTCAGAGCATCACAAATAATTAATCTTAATTTATCCTTTATGTAAGGATGACTGTTAAGGTCGGCAACATAGGGGTTACAATTTCCATCGTGATACTTGTTGGGATTGTGTATGATTCCGTAGAAGTTTTTCATTCCTATTGATACTCCGGCAAGATCATGATCTTTCAGGACAGGTATATTTACTATTGCTGTGCAGAATGATGAGGCTATTTGGCTGAAACAACTTCCGACACTGCCGATAATTTGTGGTTGTGGATCGTATCCTCCGGAAGGAAGTGCATCTGTGCCAAAGCACCTGAAGCCACTGCCATGTTCTCGAATGTTGAATCCAGCATCTTCTAACTCTCTATTAAATCTTTCGAATATTATTATGTTACTATCTTTCACACCGGCAGATTTTATACCATTTATTACAGCTTCTACAATTTCAGTATGAGGTGAAAACCTCTTCCCTGCCAGGCAATTAAGCTTTATGCCGACTACATCATCTTCGTTAAAGAGGCTTCTCCATGCATCCAACGGTTTTTCCGAACTGGTAATTTTCATTAATGCGCTATCAATAGCCAGACCAATTAAAATGGAATCTGTTATTCCATTAACATTTACGAACCTTTTATCTTTTGCCAGTATTACTCTGGATTTTAATGAAATATCCTCTCCTGCGTAGAGAGTTCTGAGAATATTATTGTTTGATAGGAGAAGAGAAGATGCGCAAAGTCCAGTGCCTATTGTAGCTGCCTCTTTAAGGAAGTCTCTCCTCGATTTTTTGATAGACATTGCTTTATATATTGTTTTTTTTTGAGGTTAAGTGTCTTGAGATTTGTGAAATTACAGAAAATTATATATCTTTTCTGGTCATCTTGCTATATAAGTCGCTTGTTTGTTAGACTCTCTGCATTTACGTCTATGCGCACATATCCAAAGATTCAAAATATTATAACAAAATGCGACTTTGTGTCAATATAATGCTGTTATAGATGTGTTTTAGCAGGAATGTTGTTTTGGAAAAGTACTATATTTCTACAGTTTTCAGGAGAGTGAAAAGATTATGGGATTGCCCGAACTTCATAAAGCTCGGTTATGTATTTCAGGAAATGGATTACATGCTGAAGAAGGCTTTTGGCAGCCCATCTTTTACTGTCTATTTCATGCTTTGTGCCTGGATGCACTTCTCATCTGCACTGTCAAACCGCTCAAATCATTCTCTTTCCTGATCCAAAAACAAGTCAGTGGAGACTGTAGTCTTTTACATTGAGCGAATCGTATATTGCATTTCATGATGGCTCGTGAAGAGACAGGTTACGAGTATTACTCCCAGACATTTCCTGATGATATCTTCGCACTGCTCACTTCAGGTTCATGTGTAGTTTCATGCGAAGATTCAATCAGTGACTCTTCGATCTCATCCACTTCATCTATAAGAGAGCCTCCATCATTTGTACCAAGCTGACTCCTCAACTCTTCTACCGTTTGTCTTGCTTCTATAAGATTTTTTGTGTAACCGGCCTTATCAGTTTCCAAGACAAGCTTTGCTATTGTTGTTGATGCCAATTCTTTCTGGAGTTCATTAAGTTCTGATGTCATCTCTTCACTTGACTCAGTAAGATCAGCGACCTGGCTTTCTAATTCTTTATTAGTCTTGTCAGCAACTCTTAGCTTTCCTATTATCTCAGGCACCTTCATTATCTCACTTTTGCCTGCCAACATTTGCTGTTCCATATGATGAACTCTTTTCTTTTGAGCTGTGAATTTTCCAATTGCAGTTATAGATAGAGTAAAGAATATTATGGCTAAAACAACAAATAAAGCAGTAGTTATGGCAAAAAACTTAGAATTTCCCTGTGCCATTGTTTACTTCTCCTTTCAACGTGATTTTATAAAGAATAAATGTGATTTTGTCAAAGAATTTCGATAATCTATCAAATAGCTAATTTTATGTCAAGTACGAATTTATTGTTTAAGGATAAATTATAAACTTCTCGTATTTATATATTTATGATTGAATCTGATAGTTGTTCTTGTTTTAATTTAAGTATGATCATTTTATTAATGATTCGTATCATAAACCGGCTTTTTATGTTTTGAGTGTATCAAATGGATAACAAACAGCAGAACAAAAGATGGTATTCTATCTTTCACCCTGAAAAATTTCACCTGATGTTGTACTATTCCATTACGAGCTTTATTGTTATAGGAATCGTATGCTTTGTGGTTGGTGAGGTTTTCTCAAGGACTGCAAAAAATGATTTGATAGAGAGAAGTGAGAATTATGCGGAATACATTGTTACTAATATTAACCATGCGATGTACGAAGAGGTTTTTAATTCAACTACTAATAAGTATGAGTATATTGACATTGAGAACAATCAAGATCAATTTAACGAACTCGATAAGATTATAAAGAGTAGCATCTACGGACTCAACTTAAGGAAGATCTATCTTTTTGATATGAATGGTCAGATTATTTACAGTAATATTTCAGAGCACAGAGGGAAAGTTCTAAAGAAAGGTAAGAATGTACAGTTGGATTCTGCACTTAAGGGCACTTCTGTTTCCTTACTTCAAGATCCAGTAATTAAAGATTCGAAAGGTGTGCAAACTGAAGAATCTTTGCTTGAAAGTTATTATCCCATATATGAATATAATAAAGGGATCCTTAATAAAGAAAAACAGGTAGGAGTTTTGGAAATCTATCAAAATATGAAGGATTTAAATATTCAGATAGCGATGGCACATAAAAAGGCTGTTGTAATAACAGGTTCAAGTATGGGGCTTTTATTTCTTATACTACTTATGATTATCAAGAGGGCATCCGGTGTTATACGCTTAAAGACAGGCCAGTTGGTTGAGGCGAGGGATCATCTGGAGGAGAAGGTAGGGGAGAGAACACAGGAGATTAAACAGACATACGAAAGTCTTCAGAAGACACAAAAGCGATTGAGCAGGTCAGAAAAGCTGGCAGGGATAGGGACTCTAGCTGCAGGGATCGCGCATGAGATAAATAACCCTCTGGCTTCTGTTGCGAGTTGTGCAGAGGGCCTTATGGACAGGGTGGATAATGTAGATTTTAAGTCAAAGGATGATAAAGAGGTATTTTCTGATTATCTGAAGACAGTTTGCGATGAGACCTATAGGTGCAAGGCAATAACTTCTAAATTACTGGATTTTTCAAGAAAGCAGGTACCGGTATTTAGTGAGGTGAATGAGAGTGCCTTGGTACCACACTATCGGGTTATACCCCCCTCCCCTTTGGTATTTGATGAGGTGAATGTGAATACCTTGGTAGCCAATGTAGTTAAGTTGATATGTCGACAGAAAGAGCTAGAAAAGTTGAGAATCGAACTAAATTATGATCCCGAACCCGTTATAACCTATGGAGACGCCAATCAACTCCAGCAGGTTTTTCTGAATATGATCCTGAATGCGATTGACGCAACAGCAGGCGGAGAGAAAATTGAAATAACTACA
>Ga0208639_1001899_pt1 | contig 12907 bp, 10 predicted proteins | sample ETNtaG_33_FD_185772 | JGI IMG/M metagenome (GOLD analysis project Ga0208639, IMG submission 185772) | Marine microbial and viral communities from oxygen minimum zone, Eastern Pacific Ocean - ETNP201310SV76 (SPAdes) (version 2) | ecosystem: Environmental > Aquatic > Marine > Oceanic ...
AATCATGAAATCTGGATTATCTATTCTATGGTTAGGTTTAATTGGTTTTTTTTCAGGTCTGTTTTATACAGCACCCCCCTTCAAATTTTCCTCTAGAAAAGGTGTGGGTGAACTATTAATTGGTCTGAATTTTGGTCCGTTAATGGTTGCTGGGAGCGCCCTTGTTCAAACGGGACAATTATTGCCAGAAGCTTTCCTTGCTGGCATCCCGATTGGCTTTCTCATTGCTGCTGTTGTTTATATGAATGAGTTCCCTGATTATGATAGTGATAAGGCTACAGGAAAAAATACCCTAATTGTTGCTTTAGGTCCTGAGAGAGCTAGAGCCGGCTATGTAGCTTTAATAACATCTGCATTTGTTAGTATAATTTTTTTAGCTTTTAATGGAATTTTTCCAATGCTATCCTTGATATCATTATTAGCAATTTATTTCGGTTTTACTGCTACAAAAACTCTATACAAATATTATAATGATAGACTCCTACAACCAGCAAACTGGGGAACTATTATTATGCATAGTGTGACAGGTGTTCTTTTTTGTATAGGGATTTGGAATGGATAATCTACTGGATTATTTCAGATAGATTATTTTACGAGCTTCACTAAAAGACGGTGTAACTAATTTTATAAAATATACACCAGTAGGAAACAATGAGGCATTCCATTGAATGGAATGATTCCCCGCTAAATTATATTTTGAAAGAAGATTGTCTACTTTTTCACCTAATAAATTATATACTGATATATCAGTAAAACTTCTATCAGATAATTCAAAATTAATAGTAATCGAAGGGTTAAAAGGATTAGGATAACAATCATTAATTCCTGAATTATTAGGTATTAGAATATCTGATAATGATAATGTTGATAATTCAGATAATGAATTATTTAAAACTGCTAAAAAATCATTTCCAAATGGTGGCATAACATACCCGCGAGAGGTATAAACAACTTTCATTTCATGATTAATTAATACATGGTGTGGCACAGATCCGCTTGTGAACATATTGCGAATATCGGAGCTATTATCATTAATTATCGGATATGAAACGCCAAATGTTTCTTGCCAACCTTTGCATTCAATCTGCTCTCTCCATCCATTCCCTACTCCAATTGTCATTAAACCTGAATTTGAGAATTGTTCAGATATTAACTGAGTGTAGGAAGCCTCCAATTGACAACTGCGACTAGTTGGGTTAAAAAAAATCAGCCAAATAACATAATTATCAAAATTATTTTCAGAACCATTATAGTCATATAAGGAAATTGTCTGATTAATTTCAGTACAAATTGTTCCTGAAAAATCAGATACAGTATCTCCAACCCTATAGATTTGGGATGATATTGCAGGTGCAATTTGCCCTGAAATAATTGATACAATAAGTATAAAAGATATAATTATTATTTTTCTCATCTTATTCAGATATTATATGTTTTTTTGTACTTAGAACATAATGTTACATCGAAAAAGGTAATAGAAAAACAGTTTTTTGTTAATTGACAAAATTTAGAGACCCAACTTCATTGAAATTGTTGGTGTAAAACCAAGCATTATAACATCCGTAGAAATAAAAGGGTCAATAAACAGATTATATGATCTATGACTAATATTTTTTCTATTAAATACATTAAATATTGATATTCCTATATCTACATTTTTTTCCATAAAATACATCGATCTATTTAAGCTTAGATCAATTCGTTGTACAATAGGTAATCTGTTGCTGTTTCTTGTACCGGGTTCTGCTTGAAGTGTATAATTCGCATTTTCATTTTCTCGAATCATAAGATTATTATTTGGTGTAAATACGCGACCAGAAGAAATAAGACCTGTAATAGTTAGCGTCCATTTACCAATTGAACTAATTAAAGCTGATTTTATCTCATGCGTTCTATCATGATCTGCAAGAAAAACTTCTCCTCCATTTAACTCTGGGAACTTACACAGTATAGTGCCATAGTTATAAGAAGCCCATCCTTTTAATTTCCCTTTCTTTTTATGAAAAAATAATTCAAAACCGGTTGATTTCCCTTCACCCTGAAAAGTCAAGTTATTGCTTGATTCACTATATACATCAATAGGGAATACAAATTGTGAAAAATCTGAAATATTGCTTACATTTTTATTATACAAATCAAAACCAAAGAAAATATCTGGAGAATCATATTCAATCCCAAAATTCTTTTGTATTGAGCCCATTGGTCCCATATGTTTGTTGGGAATTAACCAAACAAACTTGCTGCCATTAGTAATAACATCATTACTAAATCTATTTAAAAATTGATGTGCTCGACTTCCAGAAACTTTTAAACTAAGCCGATCTGATATATGATAAGATACACTTAATCTGGGATCAATAAATATTGTATTTCCTTTACTAAATTTTTCTGATCGTAAACCAAGTAATAATTCCATATTTGGTGAAACAATCCACCTGTCTTGCACATAACCTTCAATTAGGCTTCCTTTAATCTTTTCATTAATAAAAATAATAGAATCGCCTAAATCCAAAGAATAATCTGTTGTATAGATTGTTTTTGCTAAACCTAATTCAATTAAATGATTTTTTCCGGTATTATAAGTAACATTAATTCTTGATGTCTGATCTATAATTTGATTTTTGTCCTTAGAAAGATAAACGGGAGTTATAGAAGTATCTAGACTCCAATAACTATTTAGCAAATGATTACTTAGATACTTTGTATCTGATAAAAATAATTGCGTAGTTAGTTTTTCTGACCAACGATGTAACCATCTACCAGACAATCCATTATTACCCCATCTTGTTCTTTCATTTGTCTTTACTTGATCAACTCCTATAGTATCTGATGGAAAATCAAAAGTCTTCTCCTCTCCTAAATAATCTCTACCCTCATAAAATGAAATCGAAATAATATCTTTCTCCGTTGGTAGATAAGTAAATTTTCCATTTATATCATAAAAATAGAAATTTGGCAAATACTGTGAGCTGTAGGATAAAGAATCTGATGGTAACTCAGAGCCAATATTTAAACCGCTTCCTGAAATAAGAAAATCATGAATTTTATCATATAATTTTGTTTGATATTGATCAGTAAATGATCTACGAGCTGATAAAATAAGGCTGCCACGTTTAGATAATGGTTTTTGATATGTAAATCCTGCGCTTAGCATATTTGTGAATAAATCTAATTTCTGCTTCTTAGTACTTCCAGATTTTCCTGTAATATCAATAATACTTGATATTCCACCTCCAAATTTTGCTGGAAAACTGCTTTTATAAATCTGAACATCTTTTACTATATTAGAATTAATTGAGCTAAAGAAACCAAAAAAATGATCTACTTGGTAAACTGTCATACCATCAAGTATAATACGATTTTGATCGGGTGTTCCTCCACGTATAAATAATCCTGCAAATCCTGAATTTCCCATTTGAATACCTGGTAATAATTGCAATGAACGAAAAACATCTGATTCTCCGATGTTGGGAAGATTTGTTATATGTTTTGGTGAAAATGCTAACTCACCATGACTTGATGAACGTTGCAAAAATTCAATTTTCTCACCAAAAATATTTATGGTCTCTACCCCCAAAATTTTTGGCATGATTTCATAGTAATTAGCATCATCATTTACATTATTGACGATTTTTAAAGGATGATATCCTATATATGAAATAATTAAAGTATCAGCTTTATCTATATTTCCAGATATATTAAAGAATCCATATTCATCACTCATCGTACCTAAATAACTATCTTTAACGTATATGTTAGCATGAGGAATATATTCACCGCTTTTTGCATCAATTATATAACCAGATATAGTTTTATTTATTTTATTATTAATAATTATATACTGATATTTATTCTTTTTCCAATCTAAAGAAGTATTTTTTAGTAGAGATTTTATTGCTTCATCACTATTGCAATTTTTACAAATTGAATTAATAGTTATATTATTAATTATTTTGTCTTGATATACTATATTTAAATCATAAGTGGACACCAATGAATCAATAGCCAAGTTTAACGGCTTATTGACAAACATGAAATTAATTGTGGAATTCTGACTAAATACAGAAGATGTATTAAGGAATAATAATATTCCAATAATAAAAATATAATTAGTAAAAGATGTATGTTCCCTCTTCAAATCTATAAGACCGTTGAGATAAAATAGCTAAAGTTGTTAATACTTCATCTAACTCTTTAGCATCAATCACGCCAGTAATTGAAATACTATTTAATTGATTACTATCCAATACAATATTCACATCAAATTTACGTTCAATTTGATTACATACGGTCTCAAGATTTGTTTTGTTTAAAATCAACTTATTATGGATCCATCCAGGATACTCAGAATGAGGGATAACTTGCGGTGAAAGAGTTTGATTATTAATGTAATAACCTTTTCTTACAATCACATTCTGTAATAGTTTTTTTTCATCAATTGGTTTAAAGGATACAGCTCCTTCATTAACAACGACTTCAATCATATCATTTCTGGAATTAACATTGAACTTTGTACCCAATACAGTAACGGAACCATTCCTTGTATTAACTATGAAAGGAGAAGTGCCTTTTTCTACTTGGAAAAATCCTTCTCCAAATAAATTAACCATTCTAGACTCCTTATTATAGTCTCTACTATATTTTAATGAGCTTTCTGCATTGATTGTTATAATTGTTCCATCAGCTAAAATCAATTCCTTTTGGCTCCCTCTATCTGCATATACAGAAACATTAAATATTTTATCATACATGAGAGGTGTTAATAAAAGAAAAATAAAAAGTATAGTAAATGCGTATACCAGTCTAGGTTGAATAATAGGGGATGACCTTCTAGATTGTATCTTAGAAGAAACATTTTGTTCTATATACAACCGTTGCTCCAAACGCATCCACGCATCTGAAGTATCCGGGGTATTGTGAACCTTTAACTTACTAGTTAATTTCCAAATGGATTTTAAATCATCTGGTAATTTATTTTTAAATGTACTCAATGAATTCCTTTACGAATATTTTTATTCCATTTACTAAATATATAACGATCATATTTCACTAATTACTTACAAATAATCCTTTAATTTGGAACGTAACACTTTTAACGCTCTATATAATTGATTCTCTACAGTACGACGTGAAACATCTAATAATTCTGCTATATCTTGATTTGCCATACCATTAACTCTGCTTAAAATAAATATTTCTCTACATTTTTCAGGTAGACTATCATTAACAATACTATGAATTTTATCTTCTAAAATTTTTGATTCATATTTCATAGCAGGGTTATCGACATCTGAATATGTCGGCTGAGGTATATGTTCCTTATGTCGTAGTTTTACATTTTCGTGCCGAAAATAATCCATACAAAGATTATTGCTAATTTTAGCAATATAGGAAAAGAAAGACCGATTTGGTTTTATGCTATTTCTATGATTCCAAACTCGAAGAAATGTTTCCTGCACAATATCATCAGCAATCACTTCATCCTTCAATCTATATAATACAAAATTAAATAATGATTGATGGTATTTTGAAAATAATTCGCGGAATGAATTCTTATCAGATTCTTTTAAACAACTAAGTAGTTTTTGATCCTTGTTTTTCATATATAATGAATTATTAAAAATTTATGGACGAATTTACGATTACAAATTACAAGATATAATCACTTGGGTTTTTTATTATGATATAAAAAAAAACGGACAAAAGTTTGTCCGTTTATATTCGCTCCGGAGGAGGGACTCGAACCCCCGACAAAGTGGTTAACAGCCACCTGCTCTACCAACTGAGCTACTCCGGAATAATTACTACAGTTAAAAACGCAGCGAATTTATATTATTTTAATATTCCTTCAAATCGCTACATTTCTTTTTCAGCAATTAATATTTTATTCTTATCAAATAAACCATGTTCAATTTGATCCTTATTTAAATATACTATTCCATCCTCATTGTGAGATTTTCCAAATCTAGAATGAATTGATTTTAACCCACCCAGCCATTTTCTTTTATCAGATAAATATACTAAATCACCAACTTCAGCACCTAATTTTAATAGATCATTCTTGGAACACATAATTTTATCTTCATCATGATTTGATACTTGCAATTTTACTTCAACTTGTTCTCCATGTGTTTCATTTAACTCAGATCCTTTAAATGCTTTTTTTGCTTCGTTGATAGAATAAACAGTAAGACCTTTTGTAGATAATTCTTCATCATATTTACCGTAATAGGTAACAATTATTGGGACAAGAACAATAATAAATACTGGAAAAATAAATTGAAAAGCACTTGACCCTAGGATAACTAATATAAATATAATACTAGCAATGAGAGAGACAACTAACATAATAGTGTTACTATTTTTATTTTTCTTAATTACGGAAACTATTTTATGTTGAAAAGATGTAGTCATAGTTACAAATACACCCACACCAACACAAGCGATTAGATTATAAAAAGCGCGTATATATGAATATGGACGATCTGGATTCATTTCTATACCGTGATCAAATGGTGAAATAAAGATTTCTGGAAATCGTGCTCCCAATATCATCAGTACTACGCCACCTAAAAAAGTTGTGATAACTCCTGCCGGGGTAAATCTCTTCCAAAACACACCCATAAATATTGCTACAACTAGAGGAGGTGTTAAAGTAGAATGAAAATAGCCATGAGCTTCATATACTGTTGGAAATTGAATAAAAGCTAAAACAGATAATACCCCAGCTACAGTAATTGCCATTGAACTAATTCTTGCTGCAAATAACTCCTCCTTGTCTTTTTGATTATCATTTGCATATATCTTTTTCAAATACTTCATTATAGGACGATAAACATCATTCACAAAGATTGCTGCTGTTGCATTAATTAATGTATCAACAGTTGACATCAAAGCAGCAGTGAGAGCCGCCATTATAAAACCAAATATTCCTGGACTAGTTACTATACTTGCAACAACAACAAATATTTCATCCGGACTGGTATTTGGACTTACAATATTTGGATCCATAACTGACATAGCTTTACCTAACCAGCCAGCATTACCAACCACTATTGCAGATAAAGGTAAAACAAATAAAATATTAATTGTTGCCGCCTTACGACCTTCGTTAACGCTTTTACATGCCATAAATCTCATTAATAACCCTTGGTTCATAAACAAGAATCCAATTGAGCCTGCTACAGCATCTTGCCAAAATATTCCGACAAAATTAAAACTAGAGGGTTTATTAAAATCCGCGAGTGGTAGCTTCCAAGATAGGGGTAATAGATCCCAAAACTCTTGACCTCCTCCTACATAAGAAATACCAAGGACAAATAATAGAAATCCAGCAAAGAGCAATATAAAACCTTGCAACAAATCTGTAAAGATTACAGCTGTTTGTCCACCGAAAGTGATATAAATACCTGTAATTATCGCTATAACAATAATAGCTCTCATCAACGTAATTTCTATTAGACTACCAAAAATATAAAATGATTCAGGGAGCAGAGGAATAACAGCTTTTCCAAGAGTTAAAAAACCAATGCCAATATAGCCAATCATATAAAATAAAAGCAGAATCGTTGCTAAAAATCTTGCTGAGGGGTTAAATCTTTTTTCAAAATACTCTGGAATTGAACGAACCTTTGAATAAACTATTATTGGTAACCAACCAAACATAAAAAAGGGTATAAAGAACCAATCATTTAAGTATGTCATAGATGAACTAAAACCATGTTCAAATCCTTTAGCAGAATATTTTACAAAACTATGACTGCCAACGCCAGTAGCTACTATAGACATTGTAATTAACCACCAACTAAATCGTCTTCCTCCAAAGAAAAAATCAGATGTGTTTTTTGTATACCTTCCAAAATATGTTCCAAATAACATAATGGCTAAAAAATAAACCACCATCACTACCCAGTCGGTTGAAGTACCTATATTATGAAAAGTTTCCATAAAATTATTGAAGTGCTAAAATTGTGAATATACCATGAACGATCATAAACCACGCATAACCTAAAAAGAACACTTTCATCCAAGTGCGGTGATGAGATTGTCTCAAATCAATTGCACCAGTTTTCCATACGATATAAACTCCTGAAAAAAAGAAAATACCTCCAATACCATAGAGATATAAGTAAGGAAGCCAAGAATGGGAAAAATAGTCCATTATCAATTATTTATTATTTTATCAAAGTGGATTATTAATTCATCATATGTTTCTTGAAGACCCTGAACTTGCACCTTTGTTTCACCAATAACAGGCATAAAATTTGTATCTCCATTCCATCTAGGCACAACATGAAAATGTATATGATCAGCAATCCCAGCGCCTCCCGCAGAACCTATATTTGCACCAAAATTATAACCATCAGCGTTGAAATTCTCTTTTATAATGATCATTGATTCATTGGCAAACCATATTATTTCATTTAAAGTTTCTATATTTAATTGATCCGTTGTCGCCACATGCTTGTATGGAGATATTAGAAGATGGGAATTATTATAAGGGTACAAATTCATTAATACGAATGAATGATCACCTCTAGACAGAATTAATGAATGTTTATCATCAGTTGATTTTTGTTTCAAACAAAAGACACAGCCTTTTTCTTTTTGTTCTCTAATATAGCTTATTCGCCATGGTGCCCAAAGCTGCTGCATATTTATTCACTATCATCATTTTGAGATTCAGTAACAAAACGTTTTTGCAATTCTTTTGGTAAGTATTCATAATGGCTAAAGCTTTCGGAATGGAGACCTCTTCCTCCTGTTAATGATCGTATAGTAGTAGAATAATGGTATAATTCAGATTGAGGAATTTTCGCTTTTATTACCTGAAAGCTGCCTTCATTATCCATACCCATAATTTTCCCTCTTCTACTAGATACATCTCCCATAACATCTCCCATAAAATCTTCAGGGACTCTTACTTCAACATCCATTATAGGCTCCAGTAAGCATGGCTGCGCACTATTAAAAGCTTCTTTAAATGCTCCTTTTCCAGCAATTTGGAAAGCAATATCCTTAGAATCAACTGGATGCTGTTTACCATCATAAAAGTCTACTTTTAAATCTACGACTCGATAATTAGCAAGCACACCATCTTCGCAAGCAGATAGCACTCCTTTTTCAACAGAAGGAACAAATACTCTGTCAACATTTTGGCCAACAAGTGAAGAAATAAATTCAACTCCTCCTCCTCTTTCTTTAGGCTCAATCCTCATCCAAACTTCAGCAAATTGCCCTGCTCCACCAGATTGTTTCTTATGTCTATATTTTGCTTCACCTTTTCCTTTAATGGTTTCTCTAAAAGGTATTCTTGGTTTAAATGTATTAATCTCAATATCGAATCTTCTTTGCAATCTTTGTATAGACACCTGTAAGTGTAATTCTCCCTGACCTGAAATAACTGTTTGGTGAAGCTCAGGGTCAACTTGATAAACGAAAGTAGGATCTTCCTCATGTAAAGTTGAAAGCCCAATAGCTAACTTTTCTTCATCTCCTTTAGCTTTTGGAATAATACCCATATGAATATTAGAATTGGGAAGTAAAACTGGATCCATAATAACTTGAAATTTTTGTGAGCATAGGGTATTACTTGTATGAGTATCTTTTAACTTGACAACTGCGCCAATATCTCCTGCATTAAGATGATTTACGCTCATTCGGTTTTTTCCATTTAGCAAATACATTTGTCCAAAACGTTCCGTTTTAGACCGTGTAGTATTTAGCATATCCATCCCTGTGTTAACACTTCCAGAATACACTCGAAAAAAGGATAAATCTCCTACATGTGCTTCACTGATAGTCTTAAATACATTTACTACAGGTTCATCTCCATCAAGGTTAACCGATACTTCTTCATCTGATTTTAATGTTTTTGCTACTACTGTTCCTCTATCAACGGGTGATGATCCATATTTAGAAACAAATTCCATGAACCTTGTAACACCTACATTAATACTAGCAGAAGTGCAGAATAATGGAGTGAAACTTTGATTTTGAATTGCATCATGAATCCCACTACGCATCTCTTCTTCAGATAAGTTCCCTTGTTCAAAGAATTTTTCTAACAACGTATCATCAGATTCTGCTACAAATTCAATCAACTCTTGGTGTAATTCTTCGACACGACTCTTCCATTCATCAGGAAGATCTGATTCAATATATTTTCCGCTCCCATCTGTATTATAGGTTATAAGTTCACTTCTAAGAACATCAATAATTTGATTGAATCCTGGGCCTGTATTTACTGGTAATTGCATTGGAAAAACATTTTTTCCAAAATGACCTTTAGCATTATTTAATATATCATCAAATTTTGTATGCTCACGATCTAAACCATTTACTACTAATACTTTTGGTATATTATTTTTTGAAGCAAATGACCAAACTTGCTCGGTCCCAACTTCAACGCCATTTACTGCTTGCAATAAAACAACTGCCATATCTACAACAGCTAATGAGCTAATAGCTTCCCCAATAAAGTCTAAATATCCAGGTGTATCAATTATATTAAACTTTTTATTCATCCATTCAAGATGCAGTGGAGAAGAATGGATTGAAATTTGTCTTTCATGTTCATCGTGATGGTAGTCTGAAACTGTATTCTTGGTTTCGATTGACCCCATACGATTTATTTCGCCTGCACAAGCAAGCATCGCTTCACAAAGCATGGTTTTACCCGATGCCCCATGACCTACTATAGCAAAATTTCTTATATCTGCAGATCTAAATTCTTTCATCGCATCCTCGGATTAATGTTAAAAAATACCCCAAGAATTGTAATTTAACTTGATGTACAAATCAAGTTTTTTAAAGAAAAATTTTGTTATTTAGATTGGAATTGCGATTTTTCAATAAATTCCCTTAGTACGGGAACAATATAGATATCAGAAAGGTCTTTTTTGCTGAATTCCTGAGCAAGTATTTTTAATCTTTGTTCAACAGGTTTACGTTTATTAACCACAATAAAGTTTTCATCTTCTACCAGACAAGATCCTCCTGTAAAATCTCCTTTATCCTGAAGTAATTTGATATTTAGCTTATCAGCTAACTCTTCAAATAACGCAATTAATTTTTCTGGTTTATTGGCCACGACTATAACAGATCTTTTTTATTATCTTTAAGATATTCTACTATATACTTTACTTCTTCCACTCTTTCTTTATTAACAACCAAGATTGCATCATCTGTTCCAACAACTACAAGGTTATCAACACCCAATAAAGCAATAAACTGTCCATTTGATTGTAAAAAGTTGTTGTTGCCCTCTAAAATCATTCCATCGCCGATTATTGAATTACCTTGCTTATTTTTTGGACTAATTTCATGAATTATATTCCAAGATCCCAAATCACTCCATTCAAATTTAGCTTTAACTACATAAATATTTTCTGCTTTCTCCATCAGTCCATAGTCTATTGATTCTGGATTAATATTATGCCATATCTCATCAAAATTATCTCCAATATGTATACGTTGTTTAATGATAGATATTGAATCATATAATTCTGGCATGTGTTTATTTAGGCTTCTCATAAAAACATTAACATTCCAGATAAAAATCCCACCATTCCACAAAAAATCTTTACTCTTTATAAACCTTTTTGCTAAACCCAAATGGGGCTTTTCCGCAAATGCTTTTACTCTAAATGCATTTGAATGATCTTTTATACTTTCAAGTTCATGTTGAATATATCCGTAAGCAACTGATGGGAAGGTTGGCTCCATTCCTAGCGTTACTAGTCCTTGATTATTTTTTGCTATATCAATAGAAGTATTAATTGCTTTTTCAAATTCCTTATGTCCAATAACTAGATGGTCTGCAGGAAATACAGCCATAGTTGCATTTTTATTTATTTCTTCTATTCTTAAAGCAGCTAAAGCTATACATGGAGCAGTGTCTTTTCCTTCCGGCTCAATAATTATATTATCAGAAGGCACCCCATTTACATGTTGCTTAATTTGAGAAGCTAAATCTGACCTAGTAATAATAAAAATACCCTCAATATTTTTTAGTTTAAGTAAACGATCAATGGTGATTTGCAACATTGATTTTTCACCTATAATATTAAGGAGTTGTTTTGGGTTATTATTTCTACTTAATGGCCAAAATCTAGTTCCACTTCCTCCAGCCATAATTACACAATACATTTTATTTATATACTTCCTCAACATTTAATGTTGGTAGTTCAATATCCCAATTACCACGTATCTCAATAGTGTCAGACATAACATAAAACCATTCAGCCGGTATAAATGATTTTACCGTCCCAAAACTATATTCATCATCATTATTGATATCATTAAAAATAGTAATTGTATACTTACCTTCAGGAATTCGATCAAAAATTATTTCATTTTCTGAATTTACGAATGATACCTTTTTAAGTTCCTTATTTTCAATATTTCCTATCTCTGCTGCAATTGAACTAATTTTTGTTCCTTTAATTGGTATCCGTAATCCTCCATGTCTTACATAGTTTAGTGTGTTTATATTTAGTTCAATGGTGGTATCCTGTAATATATTATCTTTAAATATTAATAAATAATTTGTCCTTGGATCCCAACTATCTTGAGGAGCTATATTGACCTGCATTGGGTTTACTATCTTGACTTTTTCTTTGACTTCTATCGTATCGTTTTTAAATAATTGATAGTCAAAATTTTTATCTACTGGAATAGGTTTTGAAAATTTTAATTCAATGTAATCTTCTTCATTAGAGTTTGTAGGAGCAATTTTAATATCTGATTTTGGAGAAGTAATTTTTATTAAACTAGTATCTAATTCAGAAAGGAAAATATTTAATGAAGCGGAATCTAAATATGTATTTTCATCAATATAAAAATCATTTATTATCATTTTAAAATCTTTTGGTGCCTCTATTAAAGAAGGATCTAAAAATATTAG
>Ga0208639_1001902_pt1 | contig 12884 bp, 13 predicted proteins | sample ETNtaG_33_FD_185772 | JGI IMG/M metagenome (GOLD analysis project Ga0208639, IMG submission 185772) | Marine microbial and viral communities from oxygen minimum zone, Eastern Pacific Ocean - ETNP201310SV76 (SPAdes) (version 2) | ecosystem: Environmental > Aquatic > Marine > Oceanic ...
ACCGACTGAGCTACGTAGGCAACTCGAGCGAGTGATCGGGATCGAACCGACATCACCAGCTTGGAAGGCTGGGGTTCTACCATTGAACTACACTCGCGAACGGTGGGGAGAGAAGGATTCGAACCTCCGAAGGCATACGCCGGCAGATTTACAGTCTGCTCCCTTTGGCCGCTCGGGCATCTCCCCCATTAAACTTTTTTTCAAAAAACTATTAATCCTCGAGCCACCGAGAGGACTCGAACCTCCGACCGACTGATTACAAATCAGTTGCTCTACCAACTGAGCTACGGTGGCGTTCAAAAAATAAATAGGGAAAACGAATAAAATCTTGTTATCCTATCTTAAAAATATGAACTAATCATCTATGTACGAAGATGACATACCCTAGTGCACAGCCAATGAATTTAGTTATATAATTAAAAAAATATCAATGATAAAATTAAATAAAAAATAGATTTTATGTATTACTGCTAATTAAATCTTCTTTACCTTTTGTCCATCAGCAGTATCTTCTATCAACCAACCTTCTCGCTTAATCTGACTCCTAAGAGAATCTGAGAGATTCCAATCTTTTTTTATTCTAGCAATATTACGGAGATTAATAAGTTCTTCTACATTATCAGGCAAGATGATTTCTCCTTCATCTATGAATGAAAATACTGAATTGAAAACATTAAGATAATTCCAAGCTGACTTAATCTCATTAATGGTCATTTCGTCATTAGTTAACCTTTTCATCTCTGATTTCATCCAAGTAAGGAAGACTGCCAATGCCTTTGGGGTATTCAAATCGTCATTCATTGCATCACTGAACTCATAGTAGCTATCTGGCAGGTCATTACCTTTAGATTCATCTTCCACATTTTTTTTTAATAATGAGTGGAAATCTGTTATCCGTTGAACCAGTTTATCACTTTCTTGTTTCTTATTGAATGAAAATGATATTTTGGTTCGATAATGCCCTGCTAATAATTGATAACGTATTGATTCTGCAGAGAAACCTTTCTTTTTGAGATCATTAATTGTATAAAAATTGCCTAGAGACTTGCTCATTTTACCACCATCAACTAGCAAAAATTCTGAATGCAGCCAATAATTAACGAACTTCTTACCAGTAGAGCATATCGATTGCGCTAGTTCATTCTCATGGTGGGGAAACATATTATCAACTCCACCACAATGAATATCAAAATGGTCTCCTAGCGTCTCACTACTCATTGCAGAACATTCTATATGCCAACCAGGACGACCTCTGCCCCAAGGGGCATCCCATACTGCATCAACATCTTCTTCCTTCCATGCTTTCCACAGAGCAAAATCCTGAGGAGATTCTTTGTCATATTCATCATCCACTATACGTTTTGTTTTTTGCTGATCTTCAATGTTTAGATTTGTTAGTTTACCATAATCAGGAAAAGAATGAATATTGAAATAAATAGAACCATTTGATTCTCTATATGCAAAACCTTTATCCAATAAGACCTGTATAATATCAATCATTTTCTTAATGGAATCTGTTGCTCGTGGGTATTTATCTGCAGGTAAAATCTTTAACCATTTCAAATCTTCCATAAAATGGTCAGCATAGCGATTGGTGACAACTCTTAATTCAACCTTCTCATTTCTGGCTTTTGCAATGGTCTTATCATCTAGGTCAGTTATGTTCATTATGTGTTTAACATTATAGCCAAGGTGCAATAGCCACCTTTTCAATAGATCCTCAAACATAAATGTTCTGAAATTGCCTATATGTGAAAAATCATATACTGTCGGCCCACAAGTATACAAACCTACCTCATCTTCAGTTATAGGTTGAAAAAGCTCTTTTTTCCTTGAATATGAATTATAAAACTGAAGTGCCATCTACAAACTTAATTGAATTATCTTTGCAATTAATTGTTTAAAAGTTAAACCATTGGCTTTAGCTGATTTAGGAACCAAACTCGTAGATGTCATACCGGGAAGAGTATTCATTTCTAGAAAGTAGGGGACACCAGACCTATCTAAAATATAATCAGCCCGAGCATAAATAGAGCAACCAAAATTCTCGAAAAGTATTTTGGTATTAGATTTTATTTTATTTAATATACTTTTCTCTAATATTGCAGGGCATTCATATTCGCTCATTCCAGGTGTATATTTACATTCATAGTCATATAGGTCATGCAATGGTTTTATTTCTACAATAGGAAATGGCATATTTCCAATAATCGGTATGGTAAGTTCTCGACCATCAATATATTCTTCAATAATTACATCCATACCATATTTAAATGCTTGCTCTATGGCAGGCTCAATACTCTCCTGATTCTGAACAATAGATAATCCAACCGTACTACCTTGGTCATTTGGTTTTACCACAAATGGGAGTTTGATTTTTATCTCATCAACTGCATTAGTAAATAGTTGCCATTTTGGTGTATCAACACCATTACTTTTTGCTATACCTTTGCTTTTTGCCTTATCCATACATAGTGAGGAAGCCAAGGAACCTGAACCTGTGTATTTAATTCTATTATTATCCATCCATGCTTGAATATTTCCATTTTCACCTATTCCACCATGCAATGCATTAAAAATAATATCCTGATCATTCATCTTATTTAAGTATTTTTTATAATTATCTCTAAATGAAAATTCAGTTACTAAATACCCATTTTCCACGCATGCCTTAGACACTGAACCTGCAGTAGCAATGGACACATCTCGCTCTTCACTAGGACCACCCATTAATATCCCAACTTTTAGAGGCATAATTTTTCTGAACCTTGAGTTAAATCTTGGACGATATGTGTAGGCATTTCATAATCAGCAAGGTGCTCCACTGTATCTTGGCCTCTACCTGTTAATACCAACATTGTGTCCATTCCCAACATTTCACCTACCTTCATATCATCATATGAGTCACCAATCATCAAACAATCCATCAGATTAAGCCCATGGTCTATTTCTGCCTCTAAGAACATTCCAGGACCTGGCTTTCTTCTTTCTGAGGGATTATCTGGGTGGTCAATGCATGTGTAAATATTTAATAATGGAATCTCATATTTCTTGAATTCTTGCTCAATATAGTTATGAATATTATCCAGGGCATCTTGCCTGATTAATCCTCTGCTTACTCCAGATTGGTTTGTAACTATACAAAATCTATTGCCCAAATTTGCAATATTTTTTAATGCTGGTATAGTGTAATCAAAGAATTTAAAGTTTTCAATTGAACTTATGTATCCAGGGTCTGGGTTTATTGTGCCATCACGATCTAAGAAGATGCAGTCATAAATTTTCATTTATTAATCTCTATTTTTTTTACTTCATGTAATTCAATATTTCCAATCAAAAAATAAATGAAACCAATGGTTAATAGTGGAAAATATGCAACAGAATGCGATATAATGGCATAATTCAATGCCTTCGCACTTGTTATGTTAAATACAATGACCAAACTATATTTTATGCCTGCATCATATGTACCTGCTGAGCCAGGTAATGCTGGAATACCAAATGCGATACTTCCCAAAACTAGTAAGATTCCTATTTCTAATAATTCTAGATTGAGACCACATGCGCTTATTAATATTATTGTTTCAAAATAATATATTCCCCAAAGTAATATACTTGTAATTATTATTTTCCAACTTTCATCATTTCTCATCAAGGTTTCCAGCCCTTCAAATAATCGGCTCATTGCATGAAAGACCTTCAAACCAAAACCTGAAGAAAACCATTTTACTTTTTCAAAATTCTGAATTAGTCGATATCTTAGAATAATGTATAAAATAAAGATGATGGCAAATGCAATGACCGTGAATCCAAAAGAAGCATATTTGATATAATCATCTTCAAATGGAAACCAGGGAAGCAAGATAATAAATATACCAACCACTGCAATTATGTCTAATAGTCTTTCTATAATTACTGTACCAAATGCTTGCATTGTTGTAATTCTTGTTTTTTTTGCAACTGAATATGCCTTTAATAATTCTCCCAATCTGAAAGCAAAGATACCATTACCAAAGTATCCTATCATTGTGGCACCAAAAACAGTTTTTAATTGAATCTTATCAAATGGGCTTAGTAGCAATTGCCAACGATATGCCCTAACGACACAACTCGACACCAATAGAAAACAGGCAAAAGAAACCTCAAAAATGTCAACTCTAGACAGATGAAAGATTAACTCATTGAGATCCTCACCTTTGAAGGATATATAAAGACCAGCAATACTAATAAAACCTATAAAAGCTAATTTGAAATAATTATTCACGAAGGTCTATTATTTCATATTCAATTGTATCAATTTGTGGAATGATATTCTTGGAAGCAATTTCAGCTGTAATGATTTTCAATGTTATAATTTCATCAACAGAAATATTAAGTATTATTTTTTTTGGTTTACCTGTAGTAGGGACTGTCCAAATATCACCTTTAATATCCCATTCACTTAAAATGAAGGGTATTCGGAAACTATCTTTCTCCAGTATCGGATCTGCAACTATCACCCGATCATCTTTACCTGACAATATATCAAGAACAGTCAGATTATTTGCTACATCCATATCATAGATAATTTGCTTTGTAGCTTTATTTATTGTGGTAATTGTACCATCTTTATATGCGATTCTTTCTCTATAAGTATCAAATACATATTCCTTATTTTCAAAATAGTACAATATACCATTTGAATTAAAGTGTTCGCCGAGTTGCTCTTGAGAAATATGAATGTTCAGAATACGACCGTCCTTTTCATTCATATATGTTTGAAATTTTTTATATGGGCTTTCCTGCCCATATAAAAAAGGAAAAAAGAAACAGAGGTAAATGATTTTTTTCACTTCTCATGAATCCCTTATCATTTCTAGATATGTCTCATCAACCAATACCTCTCTAGCTTTACTTCCAGTGAATGGACCTACAACACCAGTTTGCTCCATCTGGTCAATTAATCTAGCAGCACGGGAGTAACCCACTTTTAGCCTACGTTGAAGCAAAGAAATTGAACCTTGTTGATGTGTGACTACCAATGCAACCGCTTCATTGAATAGTTCATCAGTGACACCATCTGCACCATCTGCACCAAATTCTGAAACCTGCGCCTCACGAACAGATGGCAAGATAATCTCGTCTGGCTTAGGTTGCTCAGACACATGCTCCATTACTGCTTCTATCTCTTCCAAAGATAAGAATGCATTATGCATTCTGAATACATCTGAACTACCTGTACCTAAATGCAACATATCACCTCTACCGATTAATTTATCTGCGCCTTGTTGATCTATTATTGTTCTAGAATCAATTTTACTAGCAACTTGGAATGCAATTCTAGATGGAAAATTAGCCTTGATAACTCCTGTAATCACATCAACCGATGGTCGCTGGGTCGCAATAACCAAATGTATACCTACGGCTCTTGCAAGTTGTGCTAATCTTGCAATAGGTGCTTCTACATCCTTAGCTGAAAGCATCATTAGATCTGCTAATTCATCAACAACTAAAACAATATAAGGCATTATTGGTTCATCATTTTTTTTCATTTTGTCATTATATTCACCAATATTTCGAACAACAGCATCTGCAAGTATATTATACCTTCTATCCATTTCTTTTTCTAAAGCTCGCAGTGCTAAAATCGCATTATCAACAGAAGTGACAATTGGTTCTGGTATGTCTTCCATCTTAAGCAAATGATAGCCCTCTAACTGCTTATAAAGTGTCATCTCAACTTTCTTGGGATCGATCATAACAAATTTCACTTCATCAGGTGTTGCACTATATAGAACAGAACATATTATAGTATTAATGCAGACTGACTTACCTGACCCTGTAGTTCCAGCAATAAGCAAGTGAGGCATCTTCGCCAAGTTTAAGGTACTTATTTCTCCTGAAGTTGTCTTTCCTATTGCTAAAGTAAGAAGAGATTCAGCTTCAGCAAATTCAGGACTATTGACGACAGATTTAAAATATACAGTTGCAGGATTACGATTTGGTATTTCAATCCCAACAGAGGATTTTCCAGGTATGGGAGCGATTACCCTAACACTACTTGCTTCCATTACCCTTGCAAGGTCATCGGCTAATTGAACAAACTTATTTACTCTGACGCCTTCTGCAGGTTCAACTTCGAACAATGTAATTATTGGGCCTGGATGAACATTCACCACTTTACCTTCCACTCCAAACGTAGCCATGGATTGAGTCAAATAATTGGCACGTTCAACTAATTCATCTCTACTGAGGTTATCAGATATATTAACTGGATTTTCTAATAATTCTGATGACGGCAGTTGATACTTTCTCTTTGGCCTTTGTCTTTCTTCTATCTCATCTATATCAATCTCTTCAGTTTCCACAATTTCTTCAATATTCAAATCCTCTTCATCGACTTGGCTATCTGTTGATTCATTTTTCACTAATGACTCATCCTCTACAACTAAGGTTGAAGTTTCATTATTTGTCGGATTATCATCTTCCACTTTATTAGATATATTATCTTCTGGTTGATTATCATCATCATTTGATTCTTCACCATTTTCAGTTTTGGTTGTTTCTTTAGAATCTATTTCATCTTCAACACTAGACTCCTTATGGAATTCTTCTTTATCTTTTTTAGCATCTATTTTAGCTTTTAAATCTTGTGTATGCTTACGCTTTGCCTGTTCTTTTTCTTTTTGTTCTTTTCTTTCACTATTCTCTTTTTGCCAAATATCCCATTTGTTCTTTGCATCTCCAAAAGGACCATAAAAGTCAATATTAAAATAACCACGGATCAACATAAGACAGCTTGCTATAAGAAGTAGAAACGTCCCCCATACACTAAGCCATGAAAGGAAAAAACTTCCTATGACACCTCCAATTTGACCGGATGCAAAATATCTGGATCCTGAATCCTCTAATATCAATTCACTGACCACTCCAATGGTCACAGAAACTAGAAAAATTGTGCCTGATAAATAGACCGAACTTCGAACCAAATGGTCTAATTCTTTTTTCGCAAATAAGAACCATCCCCACACTAATCCAGTCAGTGGTACAAGGATAGTAATATAACCAAAACCTTTTTTTATGAATAAATGAGAGGTCAATACGCCCAGAATGCCCATTGGATTATCAATTTGAACATTTGGAGAAATCGCAGGTTCTTCGTTTGGATTATATCCAATTAGACTGGCCAAAATAAAAACGGACAGTGCAATGATAAGAATACCGAGTATCTCTAAACGACGTTCATTCTCCATGAAGATTACTTATGATATGTGGAATCATTGATCCTGATTATACGATTTTTTGCACTATTATTGAAGTTGAAACTATTGCATAAGAATTAAGATAGTTAATTCAATCCATTAATGATCCTTTCTTGTAAAAAGGTGGTTTTATTACGGTTGAGCCTTTTATTTTTCCTCGAATATCAATCTCTAAATTTGTCCCTGCCTCTGTATGAGGAATTTTGACATAACCAATGCCAATACCTTTCTCTAGCGAAGGGCTCATAGTTCCGCTGGTTATTATTCCGACTAATTCATCATATTTATAAATTAGACATCCATTTCTAGGAATCGATCGATCATTCATTTCAATGCAAATCAAACGTCTTTGTATTTTACGTTTTAAATCAATAATTGCATTTTTACCTATGAACGATTCTTTATTTATTTTTGTTATCCAACCCAAGCCAGATTCAAGTGGATTTGTAGTCTCATCTATATCATTACCATAAAGCGGGTATTTCATCTCTATACGTAGAGTATCTCTGCATCCTAACCCCACTGGCTCAATTCCATAATATGAACCTGCATCTAACAATTTATCCCAAATATCGAGGACAACATCAGAATTGACATATAATTCATAACCTAATTCACCTGTATATCCTGTGCGAGAGATAATTGAATCTATACCAGCTATTTTCCCATTAATAAAATGATAATATTCTATTGAACTGAGATTTATATCTGTTAAAGTTTGTAATACATCCCTAGATCTTGGCCCTTGAATTGCCAATAGACCCATTTGGCTGCTAATATCCTTTATTTTTACATGACCATCTAAATTTTTATTAAGCCATTCTTTATTTTTTTCAATATTATTAGCATTAACAACCATCATAAATTTTTCTTCATCTTTATATAATAATAGGTCATCCAAAATTCCTCCGTCATCATAACACATTGCGCTATACTGTACTTGACCGACATTTAATAATCCTACGTCATTTATTGTCATCTTTTGAAGAAAATTTTGTGCATCAGTACCTGATATAATGAACTCACCCATATGGCTTACATCAAACAAACCAACCTTTGACCTAACCACGCTATGCTCATGATTTATCCCATTATAATAAGTAGGTAGTAGATAACCACCAAAGGATACCATATTCCCTCCAAGCGATAGATGCATATCGTAGAGAGGTGTTTTCAATCCTTCCATCTTTAATTCTCTATCCAATCTTTGAAAAGAGAAAGACCTTCTTGGATCTCTATCTTACTGATACCTGAATATGCCAAACGAATATATTGTTCATCTTCACCTACCATTGGAGTCCCAAAATGATTCCTAGTACAAAATGAGACACCAGTATCTCTCAAAGCATCTATTCTAAATTTATCTATATCATCATATCCTTTGTTCTTCATAGGCTCTGATACATTAACATATAGATAAAATGTACTCTCTGGTCTTGATAAAGAAAATCCAGATATGGAATTCAAGGATTCTACACATAGATCTCGTCTATCTTTCAATTTGGATAATATTAGGTTTGCATCACTATCAATATCTAACATAGTCTCAGCCAATGCACATTGTATGAAATGATTGGTGCAAGATTCATCATTAATATTCAATCTAGCAATTTGCCTTATCATTTCTTTCGGTCCTACAGAAGCACCAATGCGCCAACCTGTCATAGCAAATCTTTTTGAAAAAGTGTACAAAATAACTGTTCGTTCTTTCATTCCCGGAATATTTGCGATAGACAAAGGAGGGTCATCTGAATATCTTATCTCATAATACGCATCATCGCTTAACACCCAAAGATTATTCTCAATGCAGAGTTCTGCTAGCGACTCCATTTCTTCCTTTGATGAAGATGCACTAATTGGATTTTGATAATTATTATAAATTAATGCAATGGTATTTGGTTTAATGGATGAACTTAATTTTTCAATATCAATAGCAAAACCATTTTGAATCTCAGTATAACCATAGGGGATTGGAATTCCTCCTTGATAGCGTATTTGAGATTCATATATTGGGTACCCAGGATTTGGATACAATACTTCATCACCCCTATCAATTACACTGGCAAGAAATTTCCAGATTGTTGGTTTTCCTCCTGGTTGTATGACCACATTTTCAACATCATAATCTATACTGCGCTTAGAACCTACATCATGAGCAATTGCTTCTCTAAGTTCAATGACTCCTTCTGATGAGCAATATCCATTTTTACCATTATTCATAAATCTATTGGTTGCTACACGTATAATTTCGGGAGTTTCCATATTTATATCACCAAGATGAAATGGATAAACCTTTCTTCCTTTTTCAGACCAAGATCTAGCCTCTGCAGATACTGCAAATGCTGTTTCAGTACCAAGGTCATCTAGCTTTTTACTAAACCTCATCAGGACATCAATAATTTCAATGCTTTTTTAATCACAGATTCCAAATCACCCTCTAGTTCATGATTCTTTTCAAGTTCCGTGCATACCTTACTTGCATGAGTTTTCTTGTAACCAAGTGCAACTAATGCATAAACAGTATCATTGAAAATTTGAGTATGTGAATCATTCAATTCATTAAAACCAAGAGAAGATTCTTCAGATTTTATAAATTTTTCTTTTAACTCAACAATGATTCTCTTTGCAGTTTTTGCCCCTACACCTGGTACACTGGTCAATGCCGCAACATCTCCATTAATAATCCTATCTTTCAATATCTCAGGTACTATACCAGATAAAATAGTCAATGCGAGTTTTGGACCAATCCCACTAATTGAGGTTAATAGATGAAAGGCATTTCTTTCAATAGAATCAAAAAAACCATAGAGGTCTAAAATATCTTCCCTTACATGCAAATAAGTAAGTATTTGAATTTCGTTACCACTATTAGGCAAGGATTGTAAACCATTGATTGACATATTGACTTTATATCCGACACCACCAACCATAATGACAGTGTATGTAGGGTGTTTTTCTAATATTTCTCCCTTTAATTGATCAATCATAAGATCTACTCTGATTTATATAACATAACCCCACGGCCATTGCATCTGAGACATCTAATGGTCTTGGTGGCTCTTTTAATTTCAAAATCTTTGTAACCATATATGAGACCTGTTCTTTTGATGCAGCACCATTCCCACATACAGACATTTTTACCTTTCTAGGTGCAAATTCATAGATTGGGATATCTGCCTGCGCTGCTGCAAGAATGATCGATCCTCTTGCCTGCCCCAAAATCATCGCAGATTTTACATTTTTACTATAAAAAGTATCCTCAACTGCTAGGACATCAGGAGAAAACTGATCTAGTAACTTATTGACTTCTTCAAATAAATAATTAAGTCTTTTAGGTAAACTATCCTTAGGTTTAGGTTTTATAGTACCATACGCAGACAATGATGATTTTCGTCTATTTGTATCAATAATGCTAAATCCTGTTATACCTATGCCTGGATCAATGCTAAATACTCTCATTTTATAACTCTGCTAAAACTAAAATTAAGATAATTCAAAATTAGTATATAGTTTATTGACATCATCATTATCATCTAATGCATCCAATAATTTAAGCACTAGTTCAGATTCTTTTTCTTCCAATTTCTGATTTGTTTTAGGAGCCATTTCAATCTCTGCTGATTTTATGTCATACCCAAGATTCTCTAATATATCTCGAACTTCCATCAAACGATCTGGTGTAGTTGATATAATATAGATATCTTCATTTATTTGAAAATCTTCTGCTCCTGCCTCTATGACTGCCTCAAAAACAACATCTTCCTCTCCTGAAGTAGATGATAGAACTATTTGGCCTTCTTTTTCAAACATCCATGACACACTACCACTCTCTCCAAGATTACCATTATACTTAGATAGAATATGTCTTATTTCCGCAACTGATCTATTTTTATTATCAGTAATCACATCCATTAGAATAGCAACTCCTCCCGGTCCATATCCCTCATATGTGATTTCTTCATAGATCACTCCTTCGAGTTCTCCAGTGCCTTTCTTTATTGCACGTTCAATCTTATCCGCAGGCATATTATTTGATTTTGCATTAGAGACAGCCTTACGTAATCTTGGATTTGTAGCTGTATCCCCTCCTCCTATACGAGCAGATATAGTAATCTCCTTTATTATTTTTGTAAATATTTTACCACGTTTTTGGTCTTGTGCACCTTTTCGGTGTCGAATATTTGCCCATTTGCTATGTCCTGCCATAGTTGAATTATTTTTATATAGCTTTGTAGCTATCTACTCATTTTAATATCAGCTAGGGATTTTTGTTGAATTCTGCTCTTAACAATCCAAATCTTCCTATAACCTTTCTTTTTCAATTCGGCTTTAACCACTTCTGCTTGTTCTCTTGTTACAAAATTACCATATCGAATCTTGTATAATGGTGCATCAAAATCCAGATAAAGGGAATCTGTTAAAGAACTACCATATTTTCTCATAACATTATTTGCCTCATCTACTCCAGAAGATTCAAATAATTGTAGCCTGAAGCCATCACGAGTTGCAACTCGTACATTCTTAAGCGAGTCAATCATCTTTAATTGAGATATTCCAAATATTTTATCTATTACCATAGGCGTTTTTGGTATTGGGTCTCTTACTTTGCTCATGTCAAACCAAAAGAGTGAGTCCTGTGAAAATAGATTATTTTGAAACAATAATATCAATACTACTATTCTCATTTTATTGTCCTTATTGATTCAGATGGTACCCATCCTTTTTTACCATCAATCAGAATGATTTCTACCCAATCCTTTTGATTATTTGATATTTCAGCAATGCTACCTTCATTGACTTGAAATAATATAGAATTATTTCCATAAAATGGTCCTGAGTATGCATCAACGCCATTTGCAATAACAACAGCAGTATTACTTCTTTGTTTTTGGAAATAACTATCCATCCCAATTATGTGTGTCATCATAACCAATGAAATTAATGAGGTTGATATCACTTTTGGGACTTTTCCTTGCAATAAACCAAATTGTAAACTCAAGAACCATAATGCCTGAATCAATAATAAGGCACTTCCAAATAAAAACCATTCATATATTGTCAGATATGATTTTATAGAGCGATAGGCATATAATAAGATAAAAGTATCAGGCATTTCTATGCGATCTATGATACGTGCATTGGCTACGGAAAGGTTATGACCTATATCTTTATCTCTTGGAGCCATTTCTAATGCATTCGTATAAGCCCATATAGATTGTCCAATAATATGTGATCTATAATATGCATTACCAAGATTATAATAAAGGTCGCTGTTCTCATAACCAATATCGAGAATAGATTCATAGGTCTGTATTGCATCATCATATTCTTCATCAATCATCGCTTCATTACCTTTCAAGAATAGATTGTGAATTATTCCGCAGAATCCATTAGAGAGTAATAAGAATATAATTAATGCAATTCTCATGATATTTCTTTTTCAATACGTTTTAGCAATACAGCCATTTCATCAATAATAGTGTCTTTTTTATCAATTGCTATTGGTGAATATTTACCTTGATCACAGATCAACAAGATATTTGTCAATTTTTCACATAGGTTTTTGTCAATTTTATTTGATAGGATTACTTTTACTTTGGCAGGGTCAAGGTTTTCACTTGGGAGCGATAGTCTATCCTTAAG
>Ga0208639_1001903_pt1 | contig 12884 bp, 15 predicted proteins | sample ETNtaG_33_FD_185772 | JGI IMG/M metagenome (GOLD analysis project Ga0208639, IMG submission 185772) | Marine microbial and viral communities from oxygen minimum zone, Eastern Pacific Ocean - ETNP201310SV76 (SPAdes) (version 2) | ecosystem: Environmental > Aquatic > Marine > Oceanic ...
ATCCGCGATTTGTTCAATGTATTCCAACTGATCTTCCTCAGGAGACCTGAGATTATTCTGTGCAATCAGGTTAGCCGCCGAAGTATCTGAAGTAATACTGGAATAATCCGGATTGGGAACCCATAATTCATGAAACCCAGAATCAGATACATGCCCATTATCAAACACCTGAAAATTCTGTACAAAAGACAGATTGCGGATTTCATCAATGTAGGCCCCAGCATATGAAGCCCGCTGTAGGCGCATGAGATTTTTAAATCCGATGATGACGGAATTTATTACATGCTCCCTCTGCACATTATCAGTCTGCATCTTCATTGCCAGAATACCCCGCAATTTTGAATCAGGGCCATGACAGACATGACAGGATTCCATATTAATAAGGGGTGCAAAATGATAGTTGTTTTTTTCAACTGTGCTACCCAATTCAAATTTATCATGAAAATTGTCTGCAACATCTTCTAACGTATCTTCATCTACCTCAACATTGTCATCGCCAAAAGCCACATAAATACCATCTTCATCATAGACCTGAACAAGATTTACACCCATTAATTGGTTAATATCCAGGAGTAGGGTATCGGCATATTCACCCTTCCCGGAGAGCATGATTGCTTGAAAGGCACCCTGCACAACCTGAATGAGGGCTTTTTCCCAATCGGCATTGTGGGTGAAGTCTAACTGTACAGCACCCCTATTTTCTATCTCATCTGCATGGCAGGCCTTGCAGGAGGCTTCATTTTTTATTGGGTATAGATTATCCGAAAACCGGTTATGCTCTAATCGTTCTTTTAATTTCGGGTTTTTTATGGGGATAGAAATATGAGGGTCTTTGGCAGGAAATATTTCTTCGGCTTTATTATTAAAGAGATGGAATTCACCTACTTTGTCAAATTCTTCCCGGGCTTCTTCAACAAAGGCACGGACATAAGGCGCCCTGCCAGACAGCATAATATTACGGATGCCTGAGATTAGGGTTTCTCCAAAAAGATGTGAGCGCAACCGATGCTGATGCATGAGCGCTTTAGACTCTGAATTGAGGGAATAAATGACGTAAGTACCAAATCCTAGGGTAAGGCAGATAACAATCAGGATTAATATTTTAATCTCCAGAGGAGTTCGGCGTAATTGTTGAATTATTGAACCCTTTTGTTTTTCCATATCCGCATTAGTGGTATCCATTATGGTAATTTAAGTGGGTTGCAAGATACCTGCACATCTTAAAATATGTAATATTCACGTATTAGTTTCAATTACTATAAGATTGTAGTTCATACTTGCTTTCCTAAAGTGTAACTCATTAAAATATCCCCTGTGAAAATTCTTTTTTCATTCATTCTCAGTTTCATATTTCTAGTATTCTGGAGTTGTTCAGATGCTGGTGATCCATTAAGTAATGATTGTACTGAAGGATTGGATTGTGCCGGTGAATGTGGGGGAACTGCTACAATAGATGTCTGTGGAGAGTGTGATGGTTCCGGATTAAATAGTGATGATTGTTGCGGGGATAGCTCAAGTTGTGTTCACTATTCTACTGAAATTCAACCCATTTTTGACGCAAACTGCACCCCTTGTCATATCACTAGTACACGTAATAATTTGAGTCTATCTAATTATACAAATATCATGTCAGGGAATAGCACTAATGGGCCAGTAATTGTTTCTGGAGATCACGCCAATAGTTTACTCTGGCAAAAAGTTAATTCTGGATCAATGCCCCCCAGTGGGCAATTAACATCAGATCAAATCAATTTAATCGTAACCTGGATAGATGAAGGAGCGCTGGACAATTAATGCAAATTTGGAATTTTTTTAGTCTCCTTTTCATCCTCAACCTCAGTTTTGCCCTTCCCCGTTTTGCTATACAAAATGGGGCTTCCTGTATTGCCTGCCATGTAAACCCCACCGGCAGTGGTCTGCGGAATGATTATGGAACCAATGTAGTGGCTCTGGAAGAATTACCCCTAGAACGCTGGCTGGATAAAGGCAATGAAGATTGGGATGGCTATATCAGTGACCACCTGCAAATTGGTGGTGACTTTCGCCTTCAGGGCGTCCAATATAACGATTCAGATTCAACCCGAAAATCAGCCTTCTTCCCCATGCAGGCAGAAATTTATGCGAATATAAAGTTACATGAAAATGCCAGTGTTTTTGCCAAAATAGGTATTCCAAGGAAAAAAGATAGTGAACCAAATAAAGAGTATTGGGCGCTGCTCAGTAATCTACCTCAGAATGCCTGGCTGAGAATTGGCCGTACACTACCCAATTATGGACTGAGAATAGATGATCATACAAGCTTCATACGCGGTGGAAATATAGATAAAACTCTGGTTGGTTTAAATTCGGGCGTTGAAGGGTTAATATTTACTCCTTCAATACATCTTTCACCTCCTGCAATCCTGGAATTGGGCGTTCCCATGTTCGGGGGTTTGCAATGGACCAGCAGTATTGGTACAGGTATAGTCAAAAGCAACGAAGAATTAAATAATCTAACTACCCAGTTCAATTATACAGGTAATATTAATGATAATATTAGCTATATGGGAGGTTTCAGCTATATGCAGGAAAATAATTTCAGCATGTTGGGGATATCTGGGGGGTTGTCATTTGGTGATTTCACCTACACATTTGAAGCAGACCAGGCAGAAAACTGGATTGAGGGGAATACCTCCCTGGCGCTGTATGATGAAATCGTCTGGGAAATAATTCAGGGGATTCACCTAATGGGTAAATATGATTATTTTGACCCGAAAACAGACTGGCAGACCGGTTCAATATCCCGCTATACATTTGGTGCAGAGATCTATCCGCTGAATATTATGGAAATTAAACTTCAGCTACGAATGAATCAAATTGATTTGGAAAATGCTGTAACGCCCGATCCCGAATATCTCATCCAAACTCATTTCTGGTTTTAGTAAACAATAAAATGAAAAAACTGATTCACATATCATCAATACTATTCATTGTATCATCACTGAGTTTCATGCAGGAAAAACCTAAAAATCTGCAGGTGTTGGATTTTGAATCTGAGCGAGATTTGAAAAAATATATGAAATCAATATCTAAAGACCTGGGGGTTAAGTGTAAATTCTGCCATGATTTGAATGATACATCAATTGATACTGATCATAAGAAAATTGCACGGAAAATGATGCGCATGCAGATGGATTTAAATAAGAATTTTTTCCCATTGCTGGGAGATTCTCTGAATGTCCATGACGATATTCTTCAAATTTCCTGTTGGACATGCCACCGCGGGTCAAAATATCCTCAAACTATTAAACCTAAAAAATAAAGGGAAACCTATGCCCTGGTCTATCACTGAAATTCATCCATTACTTATACATTTCCCAATTGCACTTTTTTCAACCGGATTGCTGTTTGATATTTCGTCATATGTTTTGGAAAAAGATGAGTTGGAAACGGCAGGGTTTTATACCATGTTTGTGGGTCTTATATCCAGTTTCTTTGCAATAATTAGTGGCATGATCGCCTTTTTTGAAATAGGCTCAATCTCTGATATTTTTCATTTTCATCATGGACTAATCCAACTATCAGCCACTATATTTCTATCTATATTATTTGGAGTTCGAATAAAATATGATGTGGATATTCGATTTGACGGAATGAAAAAAAATATCTACTTTCTACTACACTCCCTTTCAGTGGGGATATTATTTTACGGTTCTCATTTAGGAGCAAAAGTCGCCGGTAGAATTTTGGAAAATAATTAAATAAAACAGGGCCGTACTATGAATATTTTAACACAAGTACCAATTGGAGCAAAATTTAAGGTTAAAGAAAATGATGAAGTTGTAACTTTGGTAGAGATTTGTTTTTATCCCACCCGGTATAAAACTACAAACGATTCAGGTAAGATTAACTACTTTAGGACACATGAAGTAGATTTAGTCGAATCTACAGAAAATTCAGATTGACCTCTCGATTTATTTAAGCAAAACTTTCCGCAGGAGCAGTAAAGGACAAATCACCCTGAGGTTCTTCAACTAATATTTTCCCAATAGCCAGTTCATTTAAACGCATAGTATCATAACTGCCATCTGTACGTTCATTGGCAAGTGTATACACCCACTCTCTACCTCTGCCCATACGATACTCAGCTACTCTCCATTCACGGTTATTTATTAATACTAAAGTGTCAACTGGATATTTCATATTAGTTTCCTTTTGTTTTTTTACTTTGTGGTTATAAATTACGTTAAAGTACCATCATGAGAAAATAATTAATTTTGTAAGATATCCCTTACAAATGAAGGGGGGATAGTAGGGTTTTCGTAATATATATTATAGTTTTTCCACTAAATAATAGGCACATAAAAAAACCCCTCTTTTATAAGAAGGGTTTGGTTGCTCCGGTAGCTAGACTCGAACTAGCGACACGCGGATTAACAGTCCGCTGCTCTAACCAACTGAGCTATACCGGAAAAACTATTTCAAATACAGCTTAAAAATTTACAGAGATATTTATTTTTATTTAGAGAATTATTTTCCATTTTTTTCAAATGCTTCAGCAAGTTGTTTCCGGGTTTCTTTCAAGCCATCTACCATTACTTTGGTATGCCCCATAACCGGCATAAAGTTTGTATCACCTATCCATCGAGGGACCAAATGTAAATGCAGGTGTTCTTTTATTCCGGCACCTGCAACCTCCCCAAAATTTGCACCAAAATTGAACCCATCAGCATCAAGGCTTTCCCGCAATACTCCCATTGCCTGACTCATTAAATTCATCATTTCCACCTGAGTATCTGGTTGTAAATCATCAAAGTTCTTTTCATGATCATAAGGTACAACCATGAGATGTCCATTATTATAGGGATATAAATTCATGAGAATATACGCATTCTCTCCCCGATGAACTACCAAATCATCCTCATCTTTACCTACATGGGATTTATCACAGAACAGGCAAGGTCCAAACTCATTTTTAGCGGTACGGATATAACCCATCCGCCAGGGTGCCCATAGATATTTTAATTCATCACTCACCGGCAGCTCTGGCAGTTTCCCATTTGGAAATCACTTTTTCTGCTTCAATATGGGGCATATCTTCATAATGAGAAAATTCATTGGAGAACATTCCTCGACCACTTGACATTGCTTTCAATGCGGTGGCATAATCATGGAGATTTGCCATTGGAACTTCTGCATTTATTATTTGGAAATGACCCTCCGTTTCCATTCCCTGTACTTTCCCCCTACGAGATGAAATGTCACCCATAATATCACCCATTACATCATCTGGAATTTTTACCTTGATGGAATATATCGGCTCTAATAGCTTTGGCTTGGCACTTTTTACTGCATCTATAAAAGCATGGCGACCGGCAATTTGAAAAGCCATATCATTTGAATCTACCGGATGCATTTTCCCATCATAAAAATCAATTTTCACATCAACTACTTTGCATCCAGCAATGACACCATCATCACAAATATTGTGAATTCCTTTTTCAACTGAAGGCACGAATCCTCTATCTACATTTTGCCCCACCAGAGAGTTTTTAAAATCTATGCCATCACCTCTGTTTGCCGCCTCCACACGCAACCAAACTTCAGCAAATTGACCTGAACCCCCTGATTGTTTTTTATGTCTATATTTTGATTCAGCTTTACCAGTAATTGTTTCTCTATAAGGGACTCTGGGAACTTCCTTTTCCAATTCCACATGGAACCGTTCTGTTATTCGGTTTAAGGCAATATTTAAATGGAGTTCCCCCTGCCCTGAAATAATAGTTTGTTTCAATTCAGAATCTACCCGGTATAGAAAGGTTGGATCCTCCTCATGCATGACAGCTAATCCATTAGCAATTTTTTCTTCATCTCCTCTCGCCTTTGGTTTTATTGCTATGCTCATATTGGGTGTAGGATAGTTTATTTTTGGTAAAAGAATCAGCCCTTTCGGATCGGCTAGAGTATCTCCTGTATGGGTATTTTTTAATTTTAATGCTGCACCTATATCTCCTGCAATTAATTGGGGTGCATCTTTCCTATTTTTCCCATTCATAAAATACACCTGCCGCATTTTTTCGGAATTATTTCGAGTTGTATTTCTTAAATCATCTCCAGCATTTACCTTACCCGAATAAACTCTGAAAAAAGACATTTCTCCAATATGCTCTTCACTAATTGTTTTAAATACTCTGGCAGCCAAAGAATCATTAACCGATGGACCGTGTATAACTTCATCACCAGAATTAGGATTAGTTCCAATCACTTTTTCAAAATCACCAGCACAGGGAGCATATCTAGCTAAGATATCCATCATCCTTTTTACGCCCGTATTGGTGACGCCTGATACACAGAAAACGGGAATAATTCCACCAGACTTCAATGCCTGATGTAATCCGCTTCTCAGTTCCTCCTCACTTAGCTCCCCCTTGTCAAAGAAAATTTCCAACAAACTTTCATCAGATTCAGCAATTAATTCGATTAGTTCATTGTGCATATCTTCTAATTTTTGAGACCAATCACCTTCAGCCACTGCTTCAGAATAATCTCCCGAACCGTCAGTTTTAAAAGTAAATATTTCTTTTCTAAGCACATCTGCCACCTGATTAAATCCAGGGCCTTGATTTATGGGCAGCATGAAGGGAAATACGGTTCGCCCATATCTATTTTGCAATGATGATAAAACAGAATCAAAATCTGACTGGTCCTTATCAACCATATTTATGATAAATAATTTTGGAATGTTAAATTCTTTTTCTGCATAATCCCAACATAATTCGGTTCCAACATCAATACCTTCCGTGGCACTCACAACCAATGCAGAAAAATCCGCTACAGCCATGGCAGATTTTACCTCACCATGGAAATCTAAATATCCTGGAGTATCTAATATGTTAAACTTTTTATCTAACCACTCCAGATTCATAAGGGAAAGCGAAATAGAATGTTGATTATTAATTTCATATTCACGATAGTCAGAAAGGGTAGTTCCCTCCTCAATAGAGCCCATTTTATGAATAGACCCGCCATTATACATTATGGCTTCAGACAGGATTGTTTTACCCGTTGATGCATGTCCTGATAGTGCAATATTGATAATATTATCGGTAGAATAATTTTTCATAATGACTCCTCTTTTAAATACAAAATCCGACCAATCCGCCGGAATTTATAGTTTTAATAATTATCCCCATTTCTGAATAGAAATCGGGCAGTTCTCTAAATAGGCAATTCTTCCAAGCTTTAAGTACATATGTTATTAAATGTTGAATTTTTAGGGGCAATAAAATATGAAATTCAAGACTTTTGAATCAAGGCAATTTTATTGACGGGATTTATAAATCTATAACCTCAGAAGCTATTATATCCCGAATTGCAGGTTTCATATATATATTTGAAATATCCAATCGTGAAAATGCCAGAGCCAGGGCTTTTATTCTCTGTTCCAGCGGTTTAAGTTTATTAATTACGATAACTTTTTCTTTTTCAAGAAGACAATATCCTCCTTTAAAATTCCCTTTTTCCTGAATTATTTTAACCTCAAGAGATTCTGCTAATTTTTCAAATTCCTGATATATTGTGGAAGGTTTCACAGGTATTCTGACTTATTCATTGATTTCAGCATTTTTACAACGTCCTTCACCCCTTCAGATTTATCATGAGGCACAATAAGAGTTGCATCATCCAGATTAATTATTGCCATATCTTTTACTCCTACAACAGCGGTAAGTCTGCCGGGACTAATAATTAAATTATTTTCTGATTGCACAGAAATAACATCACCATCATGATAATTTGTCTCATTATTTTTTGTGAGTACATTAAATAAAGAATGCCACGAGCCCAAATCATTCCACTGAAAATCTGCCTTAATAGTATAAACATTTTTGGCTTTTTCCAAAATCCCATAATCAATACTTTCTGGCTGCACCAATTCCCATTCTCTATCTAAAACTGTGTCATACTGATCTGTTGTAAGTGCATCATAAATTGAATCTAAACAATCATGTAGTTCACACATAAATGTCTTCATTTCAAGGAGGATAATTTCTGCTTTCCAAACAAACATTCCAGCATTCCATAAAAATTCGCCACTGTTAATAAATTTTTCCGCGGTTTCTTTTTCAGGTTTTTCAGCAAAAGTTTTTACTTTATATACACTTTTTACATTCATTTCTTTATTTGAATCATACTGAATATATCCATACCCGGTAGCAGGATATGTAGGTTTAATTCCGATAGTAATAAGGCATGATTTCTGCTCTACCATTTTCTGTGCATTCATGATGATGTTTTTAAATTTCGAATCACCAATAATTAAATGATCTGCAGGATACACACCCATAATAGCATTAGAATCCCGTTTGAAAATATGCAAGGCTGCCAATCCAATTGCCGGTGCAGTATTTTTTCCTGATGGTTCAATTATGAAATTTTCTTTGGGTATTTCAGGGATATCACTATGAATTAATTTTGATAAATTATCTGAAGCAACTACAAATATTTTGTCAGCTTCAGCTATTTCGCGCAATCGATTATAGGTGAGCCGAATCATTGTTTCTTCACCCAAAATTTTCAACAATTGTTTGGGAGCATCCTCTCGGCTTTTTGGCCAAAACCGAGATCCGGAACCACCTGCTAAAATCACATGATACATAAAATTAAACTCCTGTTAAATACCGTAATTTACTCAAAATTAATATCTACACCTTCTACATCCCATCGTGCTCTTACATCAATAGTATCGGGATACAAGGCAAACCTTGCGGCACGTTGATAGGGGGACCAAATTCCTGAATTATATACTTCTCCATCCAAATTATTAATCTCTTCAAATCCCCATAATTTGTATAGCCCGGGAGATAAATTCGAAAACGTATATTTTTTATTATTAACATTTACAAAATGCTTTGAATCACTCCCGATTTTTTTGGCTTCAATTTTAATAGGATAGTTATCATTATAATTCACAAATCCTATAATGTTTCCCCCATTTTTTAATTCATCTTCAATTTCAGGTCTGGTTATTCGCAATATTTTTAATGAATCAGGGGAAATATTCCCAGCCCAATCTTGAATATATTCCCCCAGAAGTTGAATTTTTTTAAGGGTATCCGGTATATTTGGAATAATTATAGAAAATTCGTTTTTGTAGCTAAAAGGTATGGGAATATCAACGGAATCTTGAGTAGAAACTATTGCATTGACATTTAGATTTATCGGCTCAGAAAAAATTAAAGTGAAAATATCCGATTCAAAAAATGATTGAGATAATACAGGTGCTAGGGTGTCCCGTATCTCAGGAAGTATAAACGAATATTCCAAAACTTGATAGGTCTCTAATCGGTTTGTTTTTTCAAGATGAACAAAAATTGAATCCCCTGGCGAAAGTAGTGAATCTATTATTATTAATTCTTTACTATTATTATTCAATGTTAATTGAGAACAATATTGACTTTGCATTTCCACAGAAGTTATCTGCAATTTTTCCAAGGGTTCTGATAAAAGCATTTTAACATTTTTTTCATTTTCTTCCGAAGAAATGGTAATATAGCTGGAAGTCAACATGGCATAATTCTTTTTTCGTATCTGTTTTCCGATATCTGAAATGATACCTTCTAAAGCAATAATTGTGTATCGACCATTCTCAATTCCCGTAAGCTGAAACGACCCCGTTTCATCTGCCTCGACTTTTTGTATATAAGTAGATTGTGGCAAGGGCGGCCATTCATATAATCCAATCTCAATCAGTTTCTTTGAATCATGTCCAATTATTTTTCCTTTAATAATTCCGCGGGGGATTTCTGATCCTCTACTAAAAATGAGATGAATGGGTTCTGCCATCATATTTTTTTGGTAATCTTTAATTTTTCTAGATAGATTTATCCGTACAACTTCATTTGTTTGCCATTTTTTATCTGGAGAAATAATTAATTTTCTACCACGGATTTTCAATTTATAATCAAGATCTGGTTCAATTATAATTGATGCAGGAATAGAAACAGGATCAAGTAGTTCATCGAAAATCAGGATGAAATTCTGATTTGGAGATATATTTTTAGAGCCGTTAAGCGGTTGAATTGAAATTAGCACAGGACCTTTTTTATCAGCCGGACCGCCAGATGCAGGACCCTGTACTGCACATCCGAATAATAACAGAATTACAATTAGAGGAAGTGGTTTCATTTTATCTAACATTCAGACCCAAAATTTACAAAGAAAAGTCGATTAAGATTCCGGATTCAATTTAGCAGGTAACTCTCCTAAATACTGTAATTCATTTTTTGTCATTTTTAAATGGATAACCCTCACCTCCAGGCCATTCTGGTAAGATTTATTTAACTCAAAACCAAACTTTGGGTCTCTTTCCCATTGAGGTTGAAATATTATTGAGTCATGTCTTTGAACCACAAAAAGTACCATCGTTCGAATTCCATCTAAAGCCATTTCACCTAAATGTTTCACGTGACTTCTCCCTCTTTCAGTGATAGCATCAGGGAATTTTGCAATCTCATTTTCTACCAGAGTTACAGATTTCACTTCCAGATACATAAACTCCTCCTTTTTCTTAAGTAGAAAATCAAACCGATGTTTCCCAAAAGTAACTTCCTTCTTAATTAGACTCCATTCTTTTAAAAAATCAATTTTCCCTTCTATTAAAAGATGGGCAGTAAATTTATTTGGAAGAAGGGTATTCAGCGAAATAAGTGTATTGCCATCATAAACTGCCTGGGTAGAATATTTTGTCCTCCGATTATTTCCATCTTCCTGTTTTAATAGGATTCGCACTCCGGGTTTGAGCAATTCTTTCAAGCGCCCAGGATCAGGGAGATGGCTTTCTACAATGCTCCCATTCAATTCAACTCGTGTGAGAAATCTATTTGGCCGATCTATAAATCGGGCTTCCAATAATCTATAATTTAATTTCATTTTGCTCTTTTATTTGAATAGAACCTGTTTAATTTTACTATCAGTATGAAAAGTTTCTCTAATCATTTTATTATATCAATGCCGCATATGAATGATCCGATTTTCTCTAAAAGTCTGATATACATCTGTGAACATGATGATGATGGCGCCATGGGTTTAATTATCAATAAACCTATGATATCTGAAAATGCAGCTGATATTATTCAACAAACAGGGTTGGCTCAAATTGAACCACCACCGGATATATATTTTGGTGGACCGGTAAACCTTGAAATGGGTCTAATTCTTCATGATGCTAACTATAATATTGAAGGAACATTAACCATTTCTAAATCTGTTGCCCTCACTTCAAATAAGCAAATTGTTCTTGATTTAAAAAATGGAGGTGGACCTGATGAATTTCGTTTTTCCTTTGGGTATGCAGGATGGGGAAAAGGTCAAATTGAAAGAGAAATCGAAAATGGCGATTGGCTCTTAATGCCAGCAGATGATGATTTCATTTTTTCAATTCCAAATACAGATAAATGGAAAAAAGCTGCTTCAAAATTTGGTATTGATATTTTAGATTTAGGTGGTTCTGCCGGACTTGCGTAAGCAAAGGCTTCATTCAAAATGAATGATCCTATTCATATTCCAGACTCTGATGAAGACCTCTTGAAAGAATGTAATGTGGATACTTTTAGGGCAGGGGGAAAGGGAGGTCAGCATTTAAATAAAACCGAGTCAGCAGTACGTTTGTCTCATTTACCAACCGGCATAGTTGTCACCTGTCAAGATGAACGCAGCCAACTTCAAAATAAACGAAAATGCCTCATCCAACTCAGGGTAAAATTAGAAGCACTAAACTACCGCCCTCCAAAAAGAATTCCCACAAGGAGACCTAGAGCCGCAAAGTTGAAAATATTAGAAACTAAAAAGAAACAATCCCTAAAAAAACAACTGCGACAAAAGCCTGACATAGAAGATTAATGTTACAGTCCTTTCAAATAATCGGATATTCTGGCGGCGTTCCTACACAAGACCGTGGGGTTACTTGTGTAATGGTTTCTACAACCAATTATGATGCAATGATAGACTGTGGCGAAGGTAGTTATCTTCGCTGGAAAAAAGCGGGCTACAAATGGAAAAATTTGAAATATATCCTTATTACACACATGCATCCAGATCATATTGGAGGACTGATTCCTCTCTTATTTTATCGAAAACTATTTAGTATTGATTCACCCTTAACGCTAATTGGACCACCTCAACTCAAGGTATATTTTGAGGATTGTTTTCACCACTCGGGATTAACAAATAAGCAGGATTTACAATGGATTGATATTTCAGCAATAAATCAATTAGGCATTCAAGACAACATCGAAATTTTTGTACTCGAAATGGAACATAAAATTCCCTGCTGGGGTTACAAAATTTCTGATGGTGACAATAGCCTGGTGTTTATAACAGATACTCTCCCCAATTCAAATGCCGTTACTCTTGCCAAAAATGCTAATATTCTTATACATGAGGCAACCTTTGGTCATCACATGAGGGAAAAAGCAAAAAAACATTTTCATACTACTGAAATCCAAGCCATGAAAATTGCTGATAAAGCCAAAGTTGGGCGACTCATTCTTACACACTTTAGTCAAAGATTAAGTAACAAAGATATTAAGAAATGGTATTGGAATGGCAAGTCTTGTATTGTTTTTGATGAAAGGGTTGAAATTTGAACAAAACTATTGAAAGACACGGTGGCAATGTTATTGCAGATGTTCTTCAACGCCATAATATAAAATGGATTTTTACCCTTTGCGGCGGGCATATTTCACCCATATTAACTGGGTGCAATGAGTTAGGAATTAGAGTTATAGATATGCGCCACGAATCCACTGCGGTATTTGCAGCCGATTCCATTTCACGGTTATCTGGGACCATAGGTGTAGCAGCAGTTACTGCAGGACCTGGATTGACTAATACCATTACTGCAATAA
>Ga0208639_1001908_pt1 | contig 12860 bp, 5 predicted proteins | sample ETNtaG_33_FD_185772 | JGI IMG/M metagenome (GOLD analysis project Ga0208639, IMG submission 185772) | Marine microbial and viral communities from oxygen minimum zone, Eastern Pacific Ocean - ETNP201310SV76 (SPAdes) (version 2) | ecosystem: Environmental > Aquatic > Marine > Oceanic ...
TACAACCAATATAGCAAAGATTATTAATGTTATTAAAAAAACAAGGTAAGACGTTTCTTTATTCATAGGGTTAAAATTATTGAACAAAAGTAACGGATAATTATTTTAGAAAATCTACGTACTAATACGGATATTGAAATCTTTTATTAGGAGATAATAATAAGTAATAAATAATATATCAGTCAGATGTGGTAACTTTTGCTGATATTTATAATTTTATAAGATTGTGTTGTATGGCTAATTTAAATAATGCAATTGTGTTCTTTATGCCTAATTTTTTCATTATATGAGTTCTGTGTGTTTCTACCGTACGCTTACCGCAACATAAAATTTCAGCTATTTCGTTATTGCTTTTTTCTTTTAAAATAAGTTTTGTAACCTCTAATTCTCTTTCGGTTAATTTGAATATTTTTGAAAAATCATCAAGGTCTTCTTTTATTTCTTTTACAAGTTTTTTATTTACGTAATTTTCTCCTTTTAAAGATTTTTTAATTGTTTTAATCATTTCTTTTTTAGGAGACCCTTTACTTATATATCCATCTGCTCCATTTTTAAAGGATTTATGGATAATAGTCTTTTCTTCATACATGCTAATCATTATAACTTTTGTTTCAGGTAGTTTCTCTTTTATTCTTTTACATAGATGTATTCCTTCCATTCCCGGCATATTGATGTCGGTTAGCAATATTTTAGGTTTTTTTTCTAGAGTTAAGAAATATGCGTCTTTTCCGTTATTGCAAATTCCTTGAATAATCATCCCTTCTTTTATCAAAATTCCTGAAATAGCTTCTGAAAATAATTGGTGGTCATCTGCAATAATGGCTGTAACCCCAACTAAGCTAGTTTTTTCTTTTTTATATTGTGTTGTTAAGTTCATAAATTTTAAACAAAGATAGGTGATATAAAATTAAATATTATGCTTAGCATAGTATTGAATGTTGTATCTGGAAAATAAATATGATGTTTTCATGTCTTAAATATCTATTATTCTATACTTCCATTTTCTGATAAGGGATCATTATAGTTGTCGTTGTTCCTTTATTTATTTGTGAATCTATATCTATTGTACCATCAAATAAGAGTACTCTTTTTTGCACTAAATCTAATCCTAATCCATGCTTGGTTTTTGGATCAAATCCTATTCCATCATCTTCTACTAAAATAGTAAGGTGGTCCCCCCCCCCAAGTACTTTAATTTTTGAGTTTTTAGCTTTTGAATGACGTACTATATTGGATGCAAGATTTTGTAGTATACGATAAACATTGAATTTTAAATCATCAGTAATTTGTATTAATTCTTTTTCAGGTTCTATTACAATAGAATGTCTAATTGATTTAGGAAATATAGTAGAGATTTTTTCTTGAAGTAATGACACAAATTTCCCTCCTATAAAAGAAACAGGAGCTAGATTATGAGACAAATTACGTATATTCTTATATACTTCATTTAAATGTTCGATTTCTTCAGATCTTGTTTCAATTAGATGATTTAATTTATTAAGATCCATTTCAAATATTTCCTTATCTTGTTTTCTGATCTCTTCTTCTTGTTCTTTTATTACATCTAAAGTTTCTAACATTTGAAGTCTTATTGCTGCTATTGATCCACCAATATTATCATGCAATTCTTGAGCAATCCATTCGTCAATTTTTTCGTATTGATCTATTATTTCCTTTCCAGCAATAGTTTTCTGTTTTAGCAAAGCAGTTTCGATACTCTTCTTTTTTGATATTCTTGAAAGAAACATAGAAATTATTAATGCAATTATAAGCGCTATAATAAGGATTGTCTGCTTGATCTGATTAGCTTTTTCTTTTAATATTTTCTCCTCTAGTATTGTTGCTTTTTCTCTTTCAGAGATGATTTTATTTCTAGTTTCTTCTTCCATCTCTCTTTGATCTTCTTCCATCTCTCTTTGATTTTCTTCCATCTCTCTTTGATTTTCTTTCTCATAGCGCAATATTTCACTTAAATTATGAAATTCAATAGCCGATTGGTATGCTTCTTTGTATTGTCTATTACCACTATATGCTAAAGATAACTTCTCATATATATGCGGTAATTGTTTTAATATCCCAATTTCGATTGTTTTTTTCTTACAAGTATTTAGAATGTCAATTGCCAGATCATATTTTTTTTGCTTGAGTAATAAAATCCCATACTGATATTTAGTGAAAAGAAGTTCTTTCTCCCGACTATGGATACTTTGAAGGTCTAGTGCTTTAATGAAAAATGATTCTGCTTTATTTAATTCATTTGTAATTGTATAAATAATAGCTAGATTTCTATAAGACCTTCCAATTAATTTTTTGTTATTAAGAACAATACTAGCTGCAATAGCTTGGTTATTATAAAATAGTGCAGAATCGATATCTTTAGATTCACGATAAAAGACAGAGATTCTGTTTAAGACACTTGCGATATTTGTAGAATCATTCATTTCTTTATGAATAAGTAATGCTTTTTGTAATAATAGGACCCCCTCTGCAAAATCACCTCTCTCATGCTCCAGCTTACCTCTAGCCCGGTATCCAATCGCAATAAGTTTTTTAAAATCATTTTCAATTGCTTTTTCTAATGCCTCTTTAAAAAATGATTCTGCTTTTAGGAAGTTATTCTGAAGATAATACGTATTTCCAATTTTTTGTTTAGCACGTACTTCTCCTTCTTTGTAGCCTAATTTTAATGAAATTTGATGAGCTGTTTCAAATAATGATAATGCCGTGTCATTGTTTATATTAGAATATTCTGAACCAATCTTAATAAGTTTGAGTACTTTATTTGTGTCATCATGTTGAATAAGAATCTGATTCTTTTGGAGATCTAAATCTTCATCCTTTTCTTGTGCAATGCTAATTAATGAGCAAAATAGTAGTATGGCTAATAACCGGAATTTCATGAGCTCAAAATAGTATTATTTAAATTAAAATAATCAGTTATTTTAAAATTTCAAGTTTCGCAAATTTTAATAATAATTGTTTGTTCCCAATTCCATTAAAGAAAACTGTAGCTTTTTTACTGGATCCTTCTCCTTCAAGATTGATTACTTTTCCTGTCCCGAATTTCTCGTGTTTTACTATTTGTCCGTTTTTTAATTTAATTAGATTACTCTTTTTTATGCTGGTATTAGAGATTTTGCTTGCTTTTTTAAACCCCTGAGGTGAAAAGTTTTTGTTTGTTATAGTTTTTGTTTTGGCAAATATTTTATGAGGATTTCTATTTATTTTTTGATCTTTTAAGAAGTTCTTTTTTGTAATATGTCTTTGGTCAAGTTCAGAAAGAAATCTACTTGCTTCCGAATCAATATATTGCCCCCATTTAAAACGAATATTGGAGTGAGATAAAAAGAGTCTTTTTTCAGCTCTGGTAATTGCAACATAAAATAATCTTCTTTCTTCTTCTAACTCAGATTGACTATTTCCACTCATCATGGATGGAAACAAACCTTCTTCCAAACCAACAACAAAAACATAAGGAAATTCCAATCCTTTTGAAGCGTGAATAGTCATTAAGGTAACCTTATTAAAATCTTCTTTCTTTTCCTTGTCAGTATCGGTAAGCAGTGCGACATCTTTCATGAATTCTGAAAGGACAGGAGTAGTGTCTCCATCATAATTTTCTATGAAATCCTGCATTCCGCTAAGTAGTTCTTGTATGTTTTCAAATCTGCTTACTCCTTCTGGAGATGTATCTGATTTTAGCAACGTAAATAGACCAGAGGTTTTAGTTATATGATCTGCTAAATCATAAGCGTTTTTGCTTTCGGTCTGAGCTGCAAAACTTTTTATCAGAGTAACATAACTTTCTAGTTTATTGCGTGTGCCGGAATTAATTTTAATATCAAATTTATCCAAATCTGAAATAACTTCCCAAATTGAAATATCATTTTCGTTTGATGAAATTATCAATTTCTGAATTGTAGTAGCTCCAATTCCTCTTGCCGGATAATTTATTGTTCTTTTCAGAGCTTCTTCATCTTTCAGATTTATCGCCATTCTGAAATAAGCAAGCACATCTTTTATTTCTTTCCTTTGATAAAAAGATAGTCCCCCGTAAATTTTATAAGGAATTCCCATCTTTCGTAAAGATTCTTCTAAAGCTCTTGACTGAGCGTTTGTTCGATACAAAATTGCGAAATCAGAAAAATTATTTTCTGATAATAAGTTGTTAATTGTATTTGCAACTAATCTTCCTTCATCATTGTCGGTTGCTGTTTCGCATATTAATATCGAATCACCCTCTTTATTGTCAGTCCAAACAACTTTTTCAATTTGTTTTTCATTATGTTTGATTAGAGAGTTTGCTGTTTGTACTATGTTTTTTGTAGAACGATAATTTTGTTCTAATTTATACAGTTTGTATTCCGGATAATCAATCTTAAAATTCAGAATATTTTGGATATTTGCACCTCTAAATGCATAAATTGATTGAGCGTCATCACCAACCACACAAATATTTTCGTTCAGAGCAGCTAAAATTTTAATAATCAGATATTGTATATGGTTAGTATCCTGATACTCATCTACCAAAATGTATTTAAATTTGTTTTGGTATTTATGCATTACTTCCGGGAAATCATTTAGTAATTTGTACGTGTTTACTAGTAAATCATCAAAATCCATCGCTCCAGATTTAAAACATCTTTGGCTATATTGATGGTAAATTCTTCCAAACTCTGTTCGTTTTGCTTTTACGTCTGTTTGTAAAATTTCTGGATGATTATTATATCCTTCAGGAGTGATAAAATTATTTTTTAAAGAGGATATTCGATTCTGAATGGTGCCAACTTTATAAATTTCCTTGTCTAGATTAAGATCTTTTATAATACTTCTGATTAGGCTTTTAGAATCGGATGTATCATAAATAGTAAAGTTAGTAGGAAAAGAAATTTTCTCTGATTCTGATCGTAAAATCCTGGAAAAAACAGAGTGAAAAGTTCCCATCCATAGATTTCTGGATTGTTGACCTCCAACAATTCTATCAACTCTGTTCCTCATTTCTTTTGATGCTTTGTTGGTAAAGGTGAGTGCAAGTATATTGAAAGGGCTTATTCCGTTTTTTAAAAGATGAGCTACTTTGTATGTGAGTACTCTAGTTTTTCCTGATCCAGCACCTGCAATTACCATGCTCGCTCCATCAATTTGCACAACTGCTTTTATTTGATCAGAATTTAGTTCTTTTAAGTAATCCGTCATTTTTATTTTAATGAGTTTCAAATTTAAGAATTCCTGAATATTAGAAGTATTGAAATAAGAAAGTTTTCGTATGTTTGTAAATTGACGATATCTGATAGATGATAGAAAGAAAATATAAAAATGTTAATAAATCAATGAGGTCCTATTTTCGGATTTTATCAATTTTCATTTTTTTGTTTGGGAGTATTATTACTTCATTTTCATCAAATACATTAATGAATGATTCTTGTAATGTAAGTTTGGTATCTGTTGATGATGTAGTTTGTTTTGGATCTTCCGATGGTGTTATTACTGTTCATGCTGATAGCGGAGCGGGAATTTACCATTATTATTTAGAAATGTATAATTCATCTTTCCCATTTAATGGTGGATGGCAATCAGTTGGACAAGTTCCAGCTCCTGGTCAGTATACTACAATTACTACAATTTCATTTACAAACTTACCTTCTGACACATTTAGAGTTGTTCTGGAAGACACTGCAAATCAGTGTTTTGACACAATAGGATTTCCTGTAATTAATTTATTTGTTTTGGAACCAACTCAAATAATTTTTTCAGAAAGTGTTACAAACGCAACAAATGTAGTCACATCAGATGGGAGCGTTATTTTATCAGTTTCAGGAGGAGGTCCTCCATATACTTTTTCATGGACCGGACCAAATGGATTTTCTTCTTCTTCTCAGAATATAAATAATTTGCAATATGGAATTTATTATTACTCCCTTACTGATACAAATGGTTGTGTAATTACTGATTCAGTTTATGTTGATGCGAGCCAGGCTTGTAGTTATGGTTCTTTTACTTCAGTACCCCCAATTTGTTTTGGTGATGGAAACGGACAGATTCTGATAAATTCAGTTTATGGTTCTTCTCAATTCACTTATTTATTAGAACTTCAAGACCCAAATACTATGAGCTGGAATTTTGTAAATTCTGCTACTGTAGTAGATTCCTTCTATACTTTTACAAATCTTTATTCCGGAACGTATCAATACACTTTAACAGATGCAAATGGTTGTTCAATTACCTCTCCACAAATAAATGTTCAGGACCCAACTCCAATTTCGTCAAATAATACAATCACTCTTACTACATCTAGTACAAATTGTGATGGACAGATATTGTCAATAATAAATGGTGGAGTTGCTCCAATTACACATAATTGGACTGGTCCAAATTCTTTTATCTCTAATTTACCAATAATTACAAATTTATGTGTTGGCACTTATTGTGATAGTGTTGTTGATGCAAATGGATGTAATGCTATTTTGTGTGATTTTGTAGATTTTGAACCACCTTGTAGTCCTGAAGTTGAAGTATATAATATTTTTTGTGAGGAAGATAGTAGTGGTTTTGCAATTGTAACAAAAACAAATAACGCTTATCCACTTTTTGTATGGATACATGATTTCACTGGAGATACAATTAGCATGGATACTTTTGCGGTAAATCTTCCATCAGGAGATTATACATTTAATGCATATAATTTAGGAGTTCCTGGTGCTTGTCCAGATACTTCTATTAGTTTTTCTATTATAAGTCCAGAGGTTAATGTTCTTTCGTTAAATGGAGATACAATTTGTGAAGGAGATTCTACATCATTCTTTTTTGAAACAATAAATACAGACACATCATTTATTTATCAAGTTCTGATTTCAAATGATATTTTGTTTGTAGATGATACTTCTTCTTTTTATCCTTCAGGAAATTATAATTACACTGTTGAAGTAGACACTGGGAATGGTTTTGTTAGTTGCTTTACAAATCAGAATATTGAGATAATTGATAATGATTTGAGTATTGATTCAGTATTTGTAACTAATGAGATTTGTGCTACATCTTTAGGAAGTATTGAAGTTTCTGCTAGCTCTTCCTTTAATCCAATTAATTTTAGTCTTGATACTAATTATCAGTCTTCTAATCTATTTTCTAACCTAAACTCCTCTTATTATAATTTAAGTGTTATGGATGGAATGAATTGCGTGATTTTACAAGATTCTGTTTTAGTAGATTTAGATTCTAGAATTGTATTAGATGTAGACTCAGCTTTAGAAACTTGTAGATTAAATGATGGATGGATTTCTGTAATTGCTCAGGATGGATATGGAGGGTATCAATATTCGATTGATAGTGGTGTATCTTTTTCATCTACAATTTATAGTGATACTTTACTGATTGATTCTTTAGTTAAAGGAAATTATTATCTGGTTGTGAGAGATGACTCCATGTGTGTTTATGATTATGGAAATATATATATCGGAAAAACTCCACGACCAAAAATTGATTCAATTCATATGAAAAATGAGAGTTGTTGTGGTTGGGATGGAGAAATTACTATATTTTCCACCCCACAAAATTCAATTTCTATTTATTCCTTAGATACTTTTAACACATCTCAGAATAGTAATGTTTTTGATTCATTAATAAGGGGGGACTACCTGATTTATATTGAAGATACTAATGCCTGTTTAGACAGTATTGAAGTTACTTTGGAGGCAGACTCTACTCCGAATATAAATTTAACTGTCGGAATAACAGATGTAGTTTGTAATGGAGATTCTAATGGTACTTTTAAGGTGTATTATCCTGACAGTTGCTATATTTATGAGTTGCACAGATACACTTTCTTTACTCCAACACTTGTTTTAGATACAGGTGACTATTTTAACGAATTAATTTCAGGTTTTTATGGTATAAGAGCTATTTCAAATTCTGGAACTTGCTTTGATTCTTCTGCAGTAAAATTTATTGATGAACCAATTCCAATATCTTTTGATCCTCCTGTAATTACTGATGTTAGGTGTTTGAATAATGATAGTTGTAATGGAGAGGTATATTTGCCTATTGAACCTACAGGAGGGGTATCTCCGTATTACTATTATTTAAAAGATATAGATAATAATATTCCAATGGGAGTTTTGCCTTACTCTCAAAAATTTGAGTATTTATGTCCATCAGAATATGAAATCCAGATTGTAGATGGAAATGCATGTGTAGTTTACGACACAATTGTAGTTGCAGATTCTTCTTTATATATAGATTCGTTTTCGGTACAAAATGTGCAATGTTATAATGGAGATGATGGTGTGGTTGAGGTTTTTGTTAGTGGTGGAATTGGAAATTATTCTTATCTATGGTCTAATTCTGACACTACAAATATAGCAGATTCGTTAAGTGGTGGTGAATATTTTATCTCGGTTATCGATTCTGTAGGATGTTTTGCTTTTGATAGCATTTATCTATCGGATCCAGACACACTTCAGTTTGATATTTTAGGAAAGAAAGATGAAACCTGTATGGGAGTCACAAATGATGGGGAAATTTATCTTGGTTTTTATGGAGGAACTCCTCCATATAATTTCATGTGGTCTTCTTATTCAGGTTTTTCTGGGAACTCAGGGTACGGCTTTGGAGATACAATCTTTAATCTGACTTATGACACCATTATTATTGATGTTACAGATGCAAATTATTGTAGTGCTTCTCCTGTTTGGGTAACTCAATCGGTTACAATTGTAGATGCTTTAAATTCTTCAAATCCACTTTCTTTTGATAGTATTTATTTGCCTGAAAATCCTATTTGTTTTGGTACTCATACCGCTTTTATCAATATAGATCTAAATGGAGGAGATGATCCAATTCAGTATTCAATTGACAGTATGAATAGCTGGAGTGCTTTAGATTCTTTTGCTCAGCTAAATGCAGGGAAATATAATATTTATGTTCAGGACGCTTATGGTTGTTTAGATAGCGCAATTGTTAATATTATAGAGTATGATGAGATAACAATAAATTATGATTCAGTAAAACATGTGAGTTGTTATAATGGTAATGACGGATATATTTCTGTTTCAAATTCTGGAGGAGTTTCTCCTTATAGTTATTTATGGATACCTACCAATGAAACTACTAATCAGATTTCTGATTTATATGCTGTTCCACATATAATAAAAGTTACAGATTCAGTGAATTGTGTTGTAGTTGATACCATTGATTTATATGAGCTTACAGAACCGATACAAACTATTTCTTCAGTAGTAAATATTGTAAGTTGTTTTGAGGGTAATGATGGAGAACTTTCGGCTTCAACAATTGGAGGAATGCTGAACTACAATTATATTTGGATAAATGAAGATTCAGATACTGTTTCTACTAATGAAAACGCTACAGGACTAACTGCAGGAAGTTATCTTGTTTTTGTTTCTGATAGTTTTAATTGTGGTCCTGCTTCTGATAGTATAATTCTTGCGTCGAATTCTGAAATTGATATTGATATTCTTAATATTATTGATAATATTTGTTTTGGAGACAATCTAGGTGAATTTACTTTAGATGTGAGTGGAGGCGTTCCAAACTATTTTATTTCACTATTAGATGAAGATAATACTGCTACTACCTCCTACAATACAACTATTTCGAATTTAGTTTCCTCAGATTATATGATTTGGGTAACTGATGCAAATGGATGTGTTTCCGATACAACTTTTAATGTTAAACTAGGAGATCCAGGAAGAATCCAGATACATAATAACCTAGAGAATTTAAGCTGTTATATGTCAGAAGATGGTGTTATGAATTTAAGTTTTTTGAGTGGAACTCCTCCATATAATTATGTTGTTGAATACGATAATATGATTATTGATCAATCTCAAGTAAATCAAGCTATTGTATTTAATCTGACAGAGTTGTCAGAAGGAGATTATTATATTTCTGTTACTGATTTTAACTCTTGTTTTGTTGATTCAGTCTTTTATGTTTCTGAACCAGATGAAATAATTGCAGATTTTATTCCTTTATCTGATTTTGGAAGAGAATCTTTCTCTTTTGAGGCAGAGAACACCTCAGTAGGTGGACAGCTTTATTATTGGGATTTTGATAATGATTCTACAAAAATAGCTTCTTTTTTACAAGAAATAAAAATGCAATTTGCCAATCAAGGAGAATACAATGTAATGATGGTTGCGCATGACACTATTTTGGGACATCAGTGTAACGATACAATTATTAAGATAATTGATGTTGAAGGATATGATGTATATAATGTATTTACCCCTAATAATGATGGGATAAATGATGTGTTCCATTTTAATGAATGGATGCTTAATGGAATATATGTGGAAATTTTCAATAGATGGGGAGAGAAGATTTATCATTGGGATGATATTAATTCTGGATGGGAAGGAAGAGGATACAATGGAAGAAATGTAGAGGAAGGAGTATATTTTTATCGTTTAGAAGCTACTGGAGAGGATGGAGCTCATTTTGAAGAAAATGGTAGTGTTACACTTATCCGATAAATTGAATGAGAAAGATAAATTCACACATTATATATAAAAATATAAATATTTTGTAAATTTGTAAAAAATTAAATTATGAGAAAATTACTGATTCTATTATTAACTGTTTTTAGTTTCTCTTCCTATGCACAAGATGTGAATTGGGAAAATTACTTTGAAGAAAATGGAGTAATAATTAACAAAGGGATGATTGATTGTAATGGAAATGAACTATTAACCTTTGAAATTATCAATAGAAATAGTCAAAAAGTAGTTATTTCTTGGTATGAAGAAGTGTGGGTAGATGGAGTTTGCAAACAAAATGGTCGGTCATCAGAAGATTTTAGAACATTAACATTAAATCCTGATGAGAAGGTTGTAGGTTCTTGCAGTTTTCAAGAGAGTTTTTATATAGGATCCAAGATAAATAGAGGAAGTAGAGTAATGACTTTAACCTCCTTTTCTTTAAATAATATTTCAGTAGAAATTGAAAAATAAAAATATGAAGAAATTATACTCATTTTTAATAGCAATATTTATTAGTGGAACTATTTCTGCTCAGTGTACAGTAACCGCTCTATCATATATTTGGCCAGATACAACAAATATTAATTTTTGTTTTCAATTAGGAGATACTTTAGTTATTGATGCAACTAATAGTGTTGTTGCTACCCAGTTAGATAATGATTTTGAATTAGGAACATTTGGTACCGGTTGGCAAACAGGACTTTCTGCTAATGTTGTCCAAAATAATCCTGCTCATTGTGCGTGGCCACCGCCAGCAAATCCTGTACCAAATACTGCATATGTCTGGATGGGAAATGCGGCAGCTCATCCTAGGAATTTAACTTCTATTGATTTTGACTTGTCTCAATGTTATAATTTGGAATTTGATATGAAATATGCTATACAGGGTCAAGCGGGGCCTTGTGAGGGGCCAGATTTATATTGTGAAGGAGTTAGAATACAGTATTCTACAGATGCAGGTGTTACATGGTATAATTGGGATGGTACCCAAGAACAGCCTTGGTCGGCACCAGGTAGTGGTTTGCCAGATGAATTAACTGGAAATTGTGCTACTCATCCTGTTTATGCGTATAATGGGCTAGGGTATTGGGATCCAGACACAAATAATGTTAGTGGTACAGCAGCAAGTCCTTATGTGAATTGGTTTCATGTTAATATACCTTTGCCAAACGCAGCTCAAGCGTCACAATGCAGAATTAGATGGATACAATTATCTTCTTCATCTAATGCTTTTGATCATTGGGGGATAGATAATGTAAAAATTGGTTGTCAGACTTTTGCTCCTGGAACTTATTCGTGGCTTGGAGGAGCTGCTGTTGATACTATTACACCACATTTACCTGATGGAGGATTGCATTTAATAACTCCTACTGTTTTAGGAACATATACATGGGTTGTTGAATATATAGATAGTACAATTATGACTCAAGGCGCTACACAACCAGATATTTGCTATGACACCGTTACATTTGTCGGAATGTCTTCTTTTAATCATCATATTTGGGATGTTAGTTGTTTTGGAGATTCGAATGGAATAATAGCTCTTGAGCAATTAAATAACTCATCCTCAATTTATAGTTATTCTATTAATGGAGTTTTAAATACAAATCCCCAGCCCTATGATTCTGTTTTTACAGATTTAGGTCCAGGAGTTTATGCAATAACTATTTCCGATAATGGAAATTGTGAAATAACAGATTCAATTACGATAAATGCTCCTAATTTCCCATTACAATTAACATCTTATTATGGAGTCGTTAATTGTTATGGGTCTCCGGATGGAACAGCGTTTGCTACTTCAACAGGAGGTACTCCTTCGTATAGTTATGAGTGGTTCGATGGTAGTTATACTTCTATTGGTTTAGGTGATAGTATCAGTGGATTAGTTGGAGGGAGTTATTTTGTAAAAGTAACAGATGCTAATGGTTGTGATACAGTTAATAATATACAGATATTACAGACTCAAACTCCATTGGTGGGGAATAATCAGATATTTGGAGTAGCATGTAAAGGTGATAGTACAGGTATGATTGTTTCTCAGGCTACAGGAAGTCAAGGGGCTTATAGATATTATTGGTTTACCCCTGCAGGAGATAGTATATTAACTAGCAGTACAGATCAACCTAAAATGGGTAGAGATACCTTATCTGGGTTGTTTGCTGGAACCTATGATTTGCATTTATATGATGCAAATGGTTGCTTGGAGAGTTATACCATTACAGTTGGAGAGCCATCAATCGCTCTAAGTATTGATAGTGTAGTTGTTAGTAATACGATTGACTGTTTTGGAGGAACAGATGGTGGAGCTCAGACTTATGTAAGTGGAGGAATGCCTAACTATTACTTTATTTGGGATAATGG
>Ga0208639_1001914_pt1 | contig 12822 bp, 6 predicted proteins | sample ETNtaG_33_FD_185772 | JGI IMG/M metagenome (GOLD analysis project Ga0208639, IMG submission 185772) | Marine microbial and viral communities from oxygen minimum zone, Eastern Pacific Ocean - ETNP201310SV76 (SPAdes) (version 2) | ecosystem: Environmental > Aquatic > Marine > Oceanic ...
ATCACAACCATCTGGAGTTCCGTCATTATCTATGTCAACATTGTCATCATGACCTTCGCAAGCATCTGCTGAATTGGCGACTCCATCACCATCATTATCCAGTAAAGAATCACAACCATCCGGAATCCCATCATTGTCAACATCGATGTTATCATCATGGCCTGGGCAAAGGTCTGAATTATCATCAACCCCATCTCCATCAGAATCTGGGACATATGATGTACCCCGAGCAATCAAACTGTAATCGCACTGTTCCTCAAATGCACATAATAATTCGATTGTAAGATTCCCTTCAGTAACCACTGTGATATTGAAATCATAGTCGCCCAGTTCATGATCTTCTTGAATCATAACCTCATCATCATCGTAAATTCGATAGGAAGTAGGGTGGCCTGACTCCGAGTCGATGGTCACCTGGATTGTATCGCCATCAACAACAGGTGTGCTATAATAATCCGAATCAGTTCCAAACAATGAACCGTTAACCATTGTTTCAGGTTCTAAGTCTGCGGCATCATTGATTGAATTTCCGGCTTCATCAGAATACACTGTTGCGGTGACAACATATTCTCCAGCAACTTCACCCCATTCACATTCTAAGCAAGATACTTCAAGATAATATGTACTTTGTTGAGTGAATTCATAATGTGTAATGAGTAAATCTATGTAGTAATAACACTCGACTTGATCACTGGACTGTGTCCCTTCATAGATACAGATGTCAACATAATCCTCGCTGAAAAGTTCAAACACTATTGAGTCTCCAGTTAAGACATTGACTCGATAATAATCGTGAGAATCAGTACCATGGGGCTGATTCACAACACCGTCTACAAAGACTCCGGATTGGAGGGATGTTGCACTAGAGAAATCGTCATTGGAGTCGGCTTGAACAGAGGGAAGGAGTGAAACTGTAGAGAATGAAATCAACAGTGATATGGTAATGAAAGTCAAAAAACGTGGGGAGTCCCAAAACTCTTCTTTCATGCTAATGCATTAATCCCTCAGTTAAAGAAGTTAATCCCGAACAAATCTCATTATTGAAGCGTAAAACTGCCGATAAACTAACCAATCAATGTTTTTCTGCATTGACCCATCCAAATACCCCGGTCACAAGGGTACCCACTAGTGATGAAGCTTGAACTCCAAATGGTTTTGACTTACTATCAAGCAAGTTCGGCTTCTATCGTTGCTTCTATCGCTGCTTCAGGTGTTAGATGTTCAAATCCAACAATGACATCTCCTCTTGCACCGATTAACTCATCTTGACCACCAGGTAGTGAAGAAATGTCAACATCAGCGCCTTCAGGTATGTTTCTAAAGATAGGCCTTTGAATTAGATACTTATTGAGGAATATGAATAATGCTGCTACTACGCCCCAGAATGTTAGAATAATTCCAAGCCCCTTGGGGTTTGCTGGATTCCAAACATCCTCGGTATTTGCAATCATATCACCGAAGTATGAGAGCATCAAAATTGCGAAGAGAATTGGGAACGCGATGTAAAGAAGAATATCCCACCATCGACCAACTATGATATCATTGTCCCCTGTATTGATGAAATCATCTCTAAATGCTGAAACTCCTACTCCTAAGTAGCCTTTCAAACCGCCAGGTGCTTCTCCAGCAGCGGCTTGTGCTTTCCATTTCATGAAGCCATATTTCCAAATGGAGAATGCAATAAATAAGCCTGAGAACATCAAACCATAGCCCCAAATGTGGTCTTGAACTTCAAGGAATTCAGGGAAAGCTACGCCAGCGCTATCCAGTTTAATCCACATGATTGCGGAAGGAAGTCCGAATAGGAAAATTGCAGCACCGGTAATAGCAACCGATTTTTCTCGATTATAGCCATGGTCAACAAAATTTCTAACACAAAGCTCGACCGTTGAAATCATTGATGTCAAAGCCGCGAATGAAAGTGCAAGGAAGAACCCTGTCATCATAATGAATGGACCTATTGTACCGCCTGGTGCTTGTGCAAAAACCTCTGGTAAAGCAAGGAAAGTAATCGCTGAAGAACCACCAGTTACTGTTGAAAGAGGGTCGCTACTAACTGCGAAAATTGCACTCAATACCGCAAGACCTGCAACTACTGAGATACTATTGTTAGCAAGTCCCATTGTAAATGCGTTTAGAACTGTGTCCTCGTCTTTGCGCATGTAAACAGCATAAGTAATTGCCATACCCATACCTGCAGAACAAGACCATGCTGACTGAGAAAGTCCATTTATCCAAATCTCTGGCTCCCATAACATATCAGGGTCAACAGTGAACATGAACATAGCACCATCGAGTGTACCGTCTGAGAAATCCATCCAAAGTGAAAGACCAAGAGACATGAATAGAAGTACGAATAAGGAAATCATCAAAATCATATTGACCTTTTCAATTGCCTTAGCACCCTTCCAAATAGCAGCAAGAGTCAGTAGAATTACAATGAACTGGAAGAAGATAACTTGTCCTGGGGATTGTAAGAAAGCATTCCATACTTCAGTGGTGTCAACACCATCTTTGGTTAATCCACCACTCAATCCAAGTTGGAAATATTTGATTGTCCAACCTGCGACAATTGCATAATAAAATCCTATGGCAGTAGAAATCCAAGCGGTCCAAAGACCCATCCAAGCGAATTTTTTACCTGCAAAAATCCTGAATGTTCCAATTGTACCTGTACGGCTTCTCTTACCCATTGCAAACTCAGCAATAACTAATGGAATAGACCAAACAAACAAGAAAAATAGCCATGGAATAAGGAATGTTCCACCGCCATTTGCTCCTACCATCCTAGGAAATCGCCAAATGTTTCCAGTTCCTATCGCTGCACCAATCGATGCGAAAATTAGACCTAAACGGCCGTTGAATTGATCTGATTCACTCATGGTACCACCTCAAGGCTATGCGCCATCCTCCAAGATTAAGGCGTCCATGAATTCTTTATCTTCTTCATCTGTGAGCATCATTCGCAAACATATGGCAAGACCACCCCAAACAAATCCTGCTACAATAAGGAACATGAACAGAGCACCACCAAATGAACCATATTCAGCACGATATGCTAAGTCAATTTCTTCGTAAAGTCCCGATGCTGGATAAGAGAACGGGAAAGTTCCTGAACGTGTACCAAGCATCGATTTATAGTGTAATTTCCCACTAAAATCATCAGGTACTGGAACATTAGCAACAATTAGATTTCCTGTTTCATTATTTTCCAAGGTACAATTTTCTCCAGTCTCTTCAAATCCAGTCATTTGCCACTTTTCATTAACCCATTCTCTTGGACCATAATCACTTTGTTGACGGCTTGGAATAACTGTTCTCCACATGACGTGGGAGTATTCTTCATCATTGGTGTATGGGAAATATGGATCGATACACATTGCTATTGGGATTGGCCCCGATTCTGGAATAATCAAATCATCAGCACCGATAATCCACTGACTCTGTGCAACTTGCCCAATACCAATATTGGCTCGCTCTCGTGGATTATCTCCAATTTCAATCATGTAAAATGGAATTCCAAGATTACGAACTGCAATATGGTCAATATCATCAGGATGTTGATGGAAAGCAGTTCCTATTTCAATGGTATAACAATATGAATCATGAACTCCATATTGCCAATCACAATAATCGCCGGTAGTAGGATATAAGCCACTGCTCTGCATATTCTCATAAGTAGTCATCTCGGCCATTTTATCGCCATGATAGATTAGTTGGGCATGGTCTGGAGTTTCACAATCCGTACAGTGACCCCATGGGTATAGAATAAGTTCTGAAAAGGAATGCCATGTTAATGTCGCAGCAAAATCTGATGCACCATTGCCATCATCATCATTCATTTCAGTTATATCTTGGATAAATCGTGTTTCTGGTTCTGAATTTCCACCCCACCAATCTTCATCGATCAGCCCATCTGCATCATCATCTTTGCCATCGACATGGTCTTCATTAACACAGTGAGGGCCTGGCACTCCTATGCAATCACCGTCATTATCTGTATCATCAACTGGTCCATTGTAAACATCATTATTGACTCCTGCATAACACATTCCAGGGAATAGAGGGCCTGTGGCACCTAATGGAGCGCCCCATTCAAACTGGTAATTTCGGTTGAGGTCAACGCCGTCACATCCTTCGTCAACCTCCTCATCAATATCAGGAAGTGGGGTCACGCCAGTTACGGTATTATCACGCAGGTTCTTTCTCCAACCGCTGGTAGCGCAATTTTCCCATGCTGTTTCACCACAGTATACTTCACGGTCATAGCGATTACCATCAACGTTAAGCATTGGAATAAGATAAATTTCTCGAGTATTGACTAAATCAGTAATTTGTTGCTCGGAAAAGTCTTCATCAACTCCCAAATCTCCAGGCCCACAAGCCACTCCATCGCCATTAGAATCTTGGAAACTTGCATCTAGAGATAGACAATCGCCATCATCATCTAGTTGGCCATCACCATTGGAGTCGCCCCATGTATCTTCATCAACAAGGCCATCTCCATCATTATCAATTCCAGCCATTCCATAGTAATAGGTAAGAGTCTCAAGGAAAAACATTGGTACTTCATAAGACATCCATTCCCTAGCGTGGTGATTTCCAACCAACTGAACATCTGGAATATCTGCGTAGTTACCACAGTCTCCTACAAATGAATTACAGTCTCCGCCATTTACTCCTCCGAGTTCTTCACCTCCACCAGTGATTTTGACCCATGGAGAGGGATGGCTGTAAAAATGTCCTTTGTAACTATCAGCAGTCATCTCCATGCCGCGGGCATTAATTCCACCATTCAATCCTTCATGGAAAGAAATGATATCTGGATTATCTTCTGCAAGTTCCATCATTCTGTCTTTCATCGAAAGATAATCGTGATATTCCTTGAATTGGATTCGGTCATCCCCGCCCCAAGGATAAACTTCGCTAGCATAATCTGAACTCCAAATATCGTTTGGAGTCGTTCCTGTAGGCTCATCTTGGGCATTGGCAGTCACAACAATTGGAGATACCAATGAGAGAAGTAATGGAAGACAAATCAAGAATCCAAAAGAAGGTTTAGTATTCAAAGCGACTGCAGGGGATGAGCGTTTTGATGACATGCTAACATCCACGCGAAACGCTTTGAGTTCTTGAAGTCGTCGCGCAAATATTCACAGGCAAAATCTGTGTCAATCGATTCTAAATAGACAGGTTTCAGACTTTTTGAAAATTTTATGTCGGTATTTTGCAATGATTCTATAGCCGATATCTCGGATTGGAAATGGGATTGTTTCAATATAACCAATCAAATCTTTTCGAAGGTCAGATTGATGTTACCGTTTTTATGGACATTTACAACTGGTCTAAATCCAATGTGTGGAGTCATTGCTATTCTTTGATGAATTACCGCCATTACCGTTGGGTCTAATTTGACATCAAATAGAGATTGAGTTACCGGTGCAGGCATCACAAATTCTTCCTCTTGTTGGGGCTTTACAATAGGTTTAGCAGTAGGTAATTTCTTGACTTCTTTCTCAACTAGAGTTTTCTCTTCGACCTCTTCGAATGTCTTCTCTAATTCCGCATCAAATTCTTCATCGCTTTCTTCTATTACTTCCTCGGCTTCTTCCTCTTGAACTTCAGCTGGGATTGCTTGTGGAATAACAACTTGTGGCACTTGAGTGGCTGGTTGGGCCTCAAATACCATTGTTCCTTCACCCATTCGATTCATGTAAAGAATACCAAATCCAAAAGCAACAATTCCAATCAACATCCAAAGTACATAACGGAATAATTCTGTCTCGATAGATAATGATAACATGAAGATAGAGAATAATGAGCCAAATGAACCAAGTCCACGTCGCCATGGTGTTTCAGTTTCCTCTCTAAATCCTTGAATTGCAATTCCAATCAAATATGCAGCCCAGATGGAAAATAAGGTAATTTCTTCAGCGTTATTTGAGAAATTTAAAACAATGGTCCAAGCAACTCCAACCAAGAAGTAAGCAATTGCGAGGATACCAACTCTATCAAGCCAAGCGAAATATTCGGTTTCATCTTCCCAATCAAATAATTCCCAAGACCATACTATTTCGGTCTTCGAAGCCAGATAAGTCATGGAAATTCCTCCAGCAATTAGAATTAGTCCAACTATTGTACCTTGCATTGATTGAGAAACAATATCTAATTGAGATATCAGGTTTCCAATAGCAAAACTGTAAAGCAATGGCAAGGCAAGAAGTGCGTATTTTTGCCCTTTGCTAAAGGTCTCTCGAGTAATCCAAATTGCTCCAATAAGAGTACCAATTCCATAGAGTGTACTCCATGATAGTGTCAAACATATTATTCCTAGAATTCTTGTATAATTCTCCATTTGAATTCTACCTTCAACCGATGCCAAATCCAATACAGTATCGACCGCTCCAGAATCTGAATTGATTTCTGGTGACCATTGATATAAGACACCTCTACTGGCCATTTGGTTAAGTATCAGCGTAAAGATACCAGTGAATAGGAAACTGTTGGAAACAATTTCTCCCTCTGCTAAATCTGTAAATGTTGAACTTGATGAAATACCTATTAGAATAGAGAAGAACATGAAAATTGGAGACCATGGAATTAGAGCAATTCTTCCTGATAGCCATGAATAAAGAGTTAGCAGAATTGTAAGTACAACAAATAACCATCCAACTTCACTTAGTATACCTGCTAAACCTATTGCCAACCAAATTGAAGGCATAGCCATCGGTGTTTCTTTCTGATTTTCCTTTAGGCCTACTCTACCTTCAATAACACCCTTACCTAAGATAATCAGTGATGTCAAAGTTAGAATTATGCACGATAGCCTAGTCATACCCAGTACTGATACCTCACTAGGGTCATAAGATGAAATGTCAATCAGTTGGAGGAGTGAATAGATTATCGAACTATCCCAGGCAAATCTGTTTTGGAACATCACCAATACTATTGGAGCAAATGCAAGTAATCCATTTTGACGATGCTTTAACGACCTTGAAAATACCAATAAAAACATTGTAATGAAGAGTAGCCCCCCACTTGAATCTATGAATCCTAATGCGAGTAATCCAACCAGTGTTCCAATATCTGCACTCTCATCAAGTGAATCTTCATTGATTCCTTTCTTTGTCAACATTGCTGATACGATTAGTGGACCTGATAATAAGAAGAGGTCGAATAATATTCCATTAATTATCAGTTCTTCAACCTCTAAAGCGGCGTAATTGAGTTTCAATGAAACCGGTGTTGCAATAATTACCATCAACCAAATCGCAATCATTCTACCGATTGATGAGGCCTCTTTCTCGTCTAGCACCTCTTTGATGATTATGCCAATTGGAATGAGCATCAATACTATCCATTGAATCTGTAATGCAATACTTTCAACATCAATTGAAGATACTGCAATACTAAACAAAAGTAGTGGCCCAATTAGACTTATTCGACTAAGTGGCCCCCAGCCTTTGACTTCTTCAGGCTCCTCATCTTCAACAACTTGGGGTACAACCCAATTGCCGGTTAGAGGGTCAAATACTGGGACTAATTTCTTTCGATTCACATTGCCCATATTGATTAGATAGCCGAGATCCAGTTCTGTTTCCTTGAATTTCATCATGCTAATATAAACCATAATTCCTACAACTGCTAAAGTGATATTAAATCCAGATAATGAATCCATTATCGAATCTGGAAGAGGGACTTCCAATCTACCAGCATAAGACAGTACTACTGACAATAACATCGATGTGAAAAGTGCTGATGTTGCCCCTAACGAGGAATGTTTCTCAGGGTCCTTCTGGACTTGGTCCAGCATCAAATAAGATGAAGAAATCGTATAGATTACAATCGCCCAAGGAATCAGTGCTCCGCTGCCAAGTAAGACTGGCGAAGATAGTACGAGTAGGCCAAGTAGTGAGAAATGAGCAAAGTCGTCAATCTTACCTTTGAGTCGTCCAATTTCTCCAGTTATAAGTAGAGCAATAATCAGTAATGTATCGAAATTACCATAATAAAACCCATCACCATTTAGATAACTCTGCAAGAAAAATGATGCTCCTGCTGCGATGATTGTACTATTAGCAACCCATTTTCTAGTTACATCTGAAATTATCACCATGTAGGGCAGCATAATGATTGTCAAAATCCAAGGTATGATGCTGGCTTGAGGTGTTATCAAGAATAAAGAACCCGCTAATCCAATTGGCATGTAAGGAATTCTTCGCTTCAAAGTGGCTGGGAAATATGCCACTAAAACAGTTAACCACAGTACAACTTGAAGCGTTAGAATTGTAGAAAGTTCACCCAAATCCGCAGCTCTAAATGGCCCTAATATCAGATTCAATTCTTCTGCCCTAGCAAAGAACATGGCGATTATAACCTCTCCTACAAGGAAAATTGATGTCCATTGCATTAGGTCTTGTCTCAATCTATTATCGGCTGCAAGCCAGCCTTGAACTACGATAATGAAGACCATCAATGAGAGAGCACCGCCAAGTCCCGAATCATCGACCGGGTTATTTTGGGCCTCATACAATATTGGAATTATTCCACAAAATATTGCTACTATAGCAAAAATCATTCCGCTATTAGAGCGTAGTGACAACCACATTGCAAAGGCTGATAATGAAATAATAGAGATGCCAAGTTCCCATGAAACTATATCTCCTGACCATCGCATCCAAGGTCCAAAACCAATCAAAGCAAGAACAAGAGGTGTGAAGGTCGCGACTGACCAACCAAATGTAGTCTGTCCCTTTAGACGACCAAGATACCAAACTTGCCCCATTATTAGAAGTAAACACGCAACTAATTGGACATAAATTGCATTGGCTGAAGGATACCAATCAGCATCAGAATATGGAACGCTTTCGTTAATCAACCAAGATACATCATTAGAGGCTGCAAAGCCAATCAACCATCTTGAACCCCATAGAACACCAACTGCTGAAAAGAAAAATCCTATTCCGATGAGATAATCATGGACACTATGTAATTCATCTCCACCCTTTCTACGCTGCCATTCGACCAGTGCAATTGCCATTATAGATGAGACAATGCCGCCAATACCTAAGATCAAGAAGTTTAGATTCGTTGAATTATCTGAAAATGCAATTGCTAAAATTCCGCCCCATATTGCCACCATTGCAATTCCATACAAAATCAATTGAGCAAACTTTTGTAGCGGATTTACCACAGCATTGGCAGGCATTGGACCTGGTGAAACTACCGATAAGGAGGGAGTAGCAACTGAGCCTTGCATTAGAGTTCCTGCAGTCGCTAATGTAGCAGGTTGCGCTTTGAGTCTAGATGGGCGAACGGGGGCATTTGACATTTGAATCAATACCAATTTTACCATTGCCTTATTGAAGATTTAGCCGGCAAAGGGGTGAATTTGCCATTTTGTTGGTATTAATTTATTTTCGAATTGGTAATAATCATATCAAAAGAACATTTGGGGGTGTCATGAGTGAGAACGACATCACTGCTGATGCTGCTGAAAGTCTCGGTTTAAATGAGATAACTGCTGTAGCCATACTTGGCATAATTTTAGCCGGGATTGTGACTAGATTCATAGTAATGCAAATTGCTCCAAAGATGCTAAAAAGAATTATTCGTTCTGAAAATATTAAACGAAAAACAGTCAAAAACTCCGATAAGGCATTGGGTTCTGCCGCTGGTGCTACTGTTGCATATTTCCTAATACTACAATTAATCGATTCCATCCAATCAGGCTCTGACACCTTTTTAATGCCTGAAATAATGCAAGACATCGTACCAAATGTTTTGCAATTCATCATAGCCTTAGCATTGGTTATTTGGGCATTTAGATTAGTTGATATTGTTCAAGATGTTGTAGAGATGCTTGACGATGATGGAGTTACAGATGGAACTGATAAAACATTGATTAGTGCACTTGAAAGTATTATGCGTTTCTTCATCATATTCATTGGAGCGATATTCATTGCAGATGCGGTTGGATTCAAATTAACATCTCTTATTGCAGGACTAGGTATTTCTGGCCTTGCACTTGCCCTAGCCGCTAAAGATACTATTTCCAATTTCTTTGGTGCGTTAACTGTTCTACTTGACAGACCATTTAAGGTTGGAGATTGGGTACAAGTTGGAAGTTCTGAAGGAGAAGTTGTGGAAATTAATCTTAGAACAACCCTGATTCGAACTGGCATTGATACAATTATTACAATTCCAAATGCTAACTTAGTAAATACTCCGGTAGAGAATTTCGGCAAGAGAAGATGGCGAAGATGGCAAACAATGGTTCACTTCGATATCAATTCCGACCCCGAGAAAGTTGAATCATTTCGTGACGATGTGCTAAACTCGATTCAAGAAAATTCTGCAACCATGAATGAAGACTCATCTTGGTGTAGAGTTAGTGATATTTCAGCGACTTCTGTTGATGTCTCTATCAACTTATACTGGGATGTTCAAGGCGGTGCTGATGAAAAGGCAGAAAAAGAAAAATTCCTGCTTTACATTATGAAAATCGCTAGAGACCATGGTTTAGAATTCTACGATAATAGAATTCGTCAACAACGCTAATCAATATGGTTCAGGGTCTTTAGACCAATATAATTGGTTAGATGCTAATGCAAATAGTATGCTGGTTATAGCAATTAATCCAGAGGTAGTAGGAGATAATGTCTCTAATTGCCATGTGAAAAAGGAAACTATGACTCCAGTAATCCCACCCCATAAGCCAGATTTCCAAAAGCGTAGTATTCCAAGATGTGCTTGAAGACGAGAAACGTCACTGAGCCATTTTATAGAATTCTTCTCGAGTTCACTATCTGAAAAAATCATGGCTTGTCCTAAAGTCAGTAAAGTGGCATGATAACGCCAAATCCAAGGACCACCAAGTAATGTGGAGAGTGCTTTACTCTTGCCGTAATTTTCAGGCGCACCAAGAAGCCAAGATTCCAATAACTGTTTGCGGCTTGCTTCTGTTGGCTTTTCATATTCTGCCCATTGGCGTTCAAGCATCATCATATTGGCGATTCCTGGTAAACGCTCTTTGTCACAAATTAGGTGCTCACTGATTGTTCTTGGTTGTGGTAACATCACAGGCTTTCCCTCCGCCAAAGTAATCGCCCCTGCATCAAGATTCAATCGGGGTAGGCCAACTGTAAAATTACTATGTGGGGCGCGCCAAAGGGTATTTGTCTTGAGACTAGCCTCAATTTCTTTCAGCCTATCATTCCAAATTCTTTCTGTATTTGGAGTTGAGAATTGATCAAGACTTGCATGGATCTGTCCAACACATTCTGCAATTCTATACCTCATTGAATGACTTTCCTCAATGCTGAGCAGCGATGCGCAAGGATAGATTATTACTCGGTCATTGCCGTCAACTGACCAGACCATACTTGGCAACATTAGGCCATGACCGTCGATTGCTTCATTCCAAGGCTCATGCCTAACCATTCTAGAAATATCATTTCCTACTTCGAATGGAGAAATCCTTGCAATGTGAGTGCCATTAAGGTTTAGAAGAATCCCATATCTATCATGTTGAATTACTTCTAAGATTTTGACTTCAAGCCATTTGCCCCATACATTACCTTTAGTTGAAGCATCTTGCCACCATTCTAATTCTAGAGCGGCATTGAAGTTCCAAATATTTAGGCGCCCTAAAGAAGTGACTAGTTCGCCTTCAAAGGACGAATCATAGGGTGTTTGGATAACACCTTTTGGCCACCATGCAGGTTCGTCCATGAATAGGCGAGAAGGCTCTTATTGACAAAACCTCACATTCCAAGAAAGAATACCATTACCATAATTACAACGACTAAAACCAGTATTATTTGAGGCAGTAACTGAGGTTTTTCTCCCTCATCCTCCTGTTCAAATTCGTTCATATTACTGCTAATAGAATTAGTTAATTATACAGTATACTAAATTGAGTTATCATAATACGCTGAAACCATCTCCAATGTCTGTGGCACAAGTAATTGTCAACGGTACTTCCATCGGTAGTTCGGGTAGTTCACCAAAGACTTGGTGGTGGATAAGTGGGATTTGTTTTGCCATTTTCCTCCTAATGATAATGGTCGATGCTGGAATTTCTGATAATAAATATGATTTGTGTGAGAATGATGCTTGGACTGGGTCAGATACACCTGAATGTGTAGAAGAAAGTAGCGAATCTTTTGCAATTCCAGGAATGATAAGTTGTTGTTTCTCACTTATTGCTGCAATTATCGCTATTTCACATGGTTCAAAAAAGGCCACTGTAGTAGTTCAACAAATGCCACAAATGTATACACAACCGGTAATTCAGCAAGTAATTCAACAACCAGTACAACAACGCCCTCAAGGTCAAATGCCTGTGCAACAACCGCAAAAACAGCGACAACCGGCTCAAGGAAATCAGCAAAACTTTGCCCAACAAGCTAAGAATTTGGAAATGGCGAGAGATTTTGAAGGTGCAGCAGATATGTATCAAAAGGCTGGACTTTTTGCTGAAGCAGGCCGAGTTCGTCAAAGTCACTTAGAGAAAGATGACACGCCGGTGGTTCAAATCGGTCAAGTCGGCAATTCAGTAGTCAAAGATTCAGTCGTAATGGGCAATACAAACCAATCAACTAATTGTCATAGTTGTGGCTCTTCAATTCAAGCCGGTTGGAAATTCTGCCCAACGTGTAATTCACCACTCTGAGGGTTTTGAATGGAATTTGCACAATACTCTTTGGCATTAATCATAGCCTTTGCACTTGTTAGATTCGTCACGGAAAATACCAAATTCCATTTGCGAGCAAATGGTCTATGGGTACATCATTGGATATTAGCAGCAGTTGCGATGAG
>Ga0208639_1001918_pt1 | contig 12794 bp, 8 predicted proteins | sample ETNtaG_33_FD_185772 | JGI IMG/M metagenome (GOLD analysis project Ga0208639, IMG submission 185772) | Marine microbial and viral communities from oxygen minimum zone, Eastern Pacific Ocean - ETNP201310SV76 (SPAdes) (version 2) | ecosystem: Environmental > Aquatic > Marine > Oceanic ...
TTCTCCACATACTTCACAAAATATCCAGATTTCTTCCATTAGTGCTTAAAATGCCTCATGCCCGTAAATACCATAGCCATTCCATGCTCATTTGCAGCATCTATAACTTCTTGATCTCTCATAGAACCTCCAGGTTGAATAACTGCAGTAACACCTGCCTTTGCAGCCTCATCAATTCCATCTCTAAATGGGAAAAATGCATCAGAAGACATAACTGTATCTTGTGCATTGGGAATTGATTTGAAAGTTGCAATTTTTACTGAATCTATACGTGACATTTGACCAGCACCAATACCTACTGTACTTTTTTGTCTAGAAAAAACTATAGCGTTACTTTTGACATGCTTGACTATTTTCCAACCAAATTGTAGCCCGTCGGATTCCTCTTTAGTTGGACTACGCTCAGTTACAACTTTACAATCTGAAATATCTATAGTTGCTTCATCCGATTCCTGCATGAGCCAGCCTTGATCTAATGAGCGTAAACTAAAACTTCTTTCATAATTATCAAGTAAACCTGTTTCTAAAACTCTTAAATTTTCTTTTTTAGAAAGAATCTCACGAGCTTCGGAAGTGAATGAAGGAGCTATCACTCCTTCTTTAAATGATGAAATAATATTTTTTGACAACTCAACGTCAACCTCTCGGTTTAGAGCTATTATTCCTCCAAAAGAACTCATTGGATCTGTATTTATTGCTAATTCGTAAGCCTCTACTAAATTATCTGCACTAGCTGCACCGCAAGGATTGTTATGTTTAACAACGATAACTGTTGGTTCTTCAAATTCCGTAACCATTGCCAAAGCTGCATCAAAATCAAGAAGATTATTATAACTTAACTGCTTACCCTGTATTTGTTCAGCACTTGAAATAGAGGGAGTTGTACTTAATAAATCTGAATAAAAAATTGCTGATTGATGAGGGTTTTCACCATATCTTAATGGAGGACTTCCTATTCCTGTAACATGTAAAGATGGTGGAAGGCCGTCTTCACCAAATCTAACTCCTAACTCAGATTGAATAGTCGCATCATATTCTGCAGTATGACGAAAAGCTTTCAACGCTAAATCGCGTCTTTGTAATAAATTTAGGCCACCTTGCCTAATTTCATCAATAATCCAGTCATAATCATCAGTATCAGTAACAACTGCAACCCTAGAATGGTTTTTAGCAGCCGCCCTCAATAAACTTGGACCTCCTATATCTATCTGTTCAATGACTGAATCTAAATCTAAATTTTTTGATATTGCCTCTCTAAATGGATACAAATTACAAATTATCATGTCAAAAATCCCAATATTATGTTCTTCTACCTCTTTATTGTCTTCATCTCTAGCAAGAATACCGCCAAAAATTAAAGGATGAAGTGTTTTTACACGGCCACCCATCATTTCTGGAAAATTCGTAACTGAGTCTACTGATGTTACATTTATCCCTTCATTCAAAATAACCTGAGAAGTTCCACCTGTAGACACTATTTCAATATCTAATTTGTTTAATTCTTTAGCTAAATTTACAATCTTATTTTTATCGCTAACGCTGATTAAAACACGAGATACTTTCCTTCTCTCCATATTATCTGAAATACTTGTCATTAATATCAGAAAAATTAAGTACTATCTGGGAGTTTTTTAAGAAAATCTCCAGGAAGCTCTTTGACCAGGTAAACTGTTGTTCCAGCCTTCATTATTGCACAATCTGCTCCTTCAGCAGCTCTTACATCAACTAGCAATACTATCGGTTTACCAATTATGTGACGGCCAGCTTCTAATGCATTTAATCTTGTACTTGAAAGATGAACCATATTTCTATCACCGGGATACAGCCCATGTTCTAGATATTCTGTTGAATCTTCTTTTGAACAAGCAAAGTAAAGATGCTCAGGATTTTTATCAGTTGGTAGGTCTAATTCTAAATCTAAAGTGTGGGCATAAGTTGCTCTTAATCTACCATTTTTCAATTCATATCTACCCTTAGGATCTGTCTCTACGACTGCTTGTAAATGTTTAGTTTCAAGATAATGAAAATGACGCCTTTGTGACTTGACTGCATCAATAAATTCTGAAGCTTCAAGCCATCCTTGTTTGTCCATCTCAAGATCAAATCTGTCTGGAAAATGACGTAATACTCCAGCCATTACTCTTCCAAATTGATCTAAATGTCTTGGGGACATTACTAAAACTCCATCCTCTCCGCTTAAGGGGCACTTTTCACCTCTGAAAAAGCCATGTCCATACTTAACTTCCTCTTTCAAAGGAACTGTTGGATTTCTACGCATATATCTCCATTACAACGGGTCTGTATAATATTAGTTCTGATACGAACTATTTTCGTTGAAAAGTTGTCTGAACTGAACTTATATTTGAAGAATCTATAATATTAGAACCTGTTAATTCTTCATTGGTAGGTACATCTAGTTCTATCCGGCCAGCTGAAAAAAGATCATGCATCTTTTGCTCTTTATCACGGCTACTCCAAAAAGCAGCTTCATCTCTACTTCCTTTGGTAACAAAAATAAAAACTTCACCGGGACGATTACGCCCCGTTCTACCCCTTCTTTGAATCATACGTATAGCTGATGAGACTGGTTCAAAGAATACTACAACATCTGTAGAAGGTATATCTAAACCTTCTTCACCAACTGAAGTTGCAACAAGAATATTAAATTCATTTTTCCTAAACCGATCTAATATTTTCTTCTGTTGTTTCTGAGTCATCCCTTTGTCACCTACACGGGACCCCTGGCCAACAAAACGAACTGGTTTAGCTCCTTCTACTTTTTCTAAATGTTCTACAATTAATTTTGCTGTATGTCTTATTTCTGCAAAGATAATAAAACGAGAAGAACCAGAATGTATCTGGACTTCAATTAATTCAAGTAAACGCTCTAATTTTGGATGATCTGTAGGATTTGAATTTGCAATTTTCTGAGCTATCTTCCAATCTGAATTTGAAACTAACCACTTATTAGCACGACTGCCTTTCTTCTTATCTTTAGCATCTTTTTCTATTCGTGAAGTATAATCTAAGAATTGAAGCATACCCTGGGTTTCAACTGTCAAAATAGCATGTGCAACTTTCATTGCCATTGCTTGAGTTGTCATCATAGTGAATATTTGAGGAGGCGTATTAGGCTTAGTTTTCATATAAGTTACTTGCAGTTTCTTTCCAGCTTCAATCAGCATCGTAGTCGATACTTTTCTTGGCCTATCTATAATTCCTTGTTTGTACAACTTACCGCAAAGATAATTCTGTAATTTTCTTAATTGATTTGCAATATCTATAACACTAATTGGCATTTCAACACGAATCCATCGTGTTTTAATTGGTTGAATATAAGAAATTACATCAGGATCAGTATCATCTCTATTCTCTACTGCTGAAAGACCTAAATCACGGCATAATCGAATAATCTCTGGCTTTGAACTACCAGGTGATGCAGTCATACCTATTGCTAAATGATCTTTAGAAACTGAAGAATAATGACGGCCAATTGAAACATATGCATAATTTCCAACTGCCCTATGTGCTTCATCGAAAATCACAAGGGAAAAATTCTTAAGATTCATACGCTCATTTTCTATATCTTTTGAAACAACCTGAGGTGTTGAAACTATAATTTTGGAAGAATTCCACAAGGGTTCACGGAGTTTGGGTGCGATAGCTCCAGTAAAAAGATTAATATCTACATCCAAAAATTTATTTAGAAAATCAGCATGCTGTTGAGCAAGAGGTTTTGTAGGAGCCATCAAAAGAATTTGACCACTCTCTAATCTTTCTAAGATTACTCTAAGAGCTACAACAGTTTTACCCATTCCAGTTGGCAAAATTACAAGTGTGGATTGTTCAAGACAGGCTTGTGAAATATTAGCCTGATATTGTCTATCTTCTAAGGGGCTATCTTTCAATAATTTGTGATTAAAAACCTTCATTATTGGAGTTAAGCTTTTTTGGAAGCTTTCTTCGGTGCTTTTTTCCGTAGTGTTTCTATCAATTTACTTGCAGTCCCTTGACGACCTCCAGACAATTCACCATAGTTAGCAACATTTACTAAATTACAAGCTCCTGCTTCCTCAAGATCTGCTTTCTTAGCTAAATTTTTAATAAAATTAATTTGTTTAGGACTTGGTGGCTTAGGCACTGAATCTGTTTTATCTCTTAAAGCTCCAATCAATTGACTTGCAGTACCTGATTTGCCTCCTGATAATTCTTCAAATTTAGAAGCGCCAACTAATTTACAAGCTGATTTTTCATCAAGTTCTAAGGATTCTGCCAAACTCTGAGCATAGGACAACTGTTTAACAGATGCTGGAAGTGGAATATCCTCTGTAGCATTTTTGAGAGTATCAATAACTTCCCCTATCCTTTCACCATTCATCTTTACTGGATCTTCATTATCTAATATTTTTTCTAATTCTGAATCGGAAACTAAGACTGCTAATCTATGATAGTAATCTAACTGACGTTTAGTAGGTGTTTCTTTCTTTTTCTCTACAGCTTTATTATGAAGCTCCTTAAATGAATTAACAAAACCATCCCATACTATTGCGCCATTTTGCTTTCCTGTTTCTATCTGGTCCAATTCAGATTCCATTGTTGAAGTGAATGAAGGTGAAAATAAACTAATTTTTTCTTCTTCAGAGTTATAGAAAGGTATTACTTCATCACAGAGCAAAATACCCTGATCAGTTGGTTTTAGTCTTCCCTTGTCATCACTACAATATTTACGATCTAAAAGTTTCTTTATTGTTGCCGCATAAGTTGAAGGTCTTCCTATTCCTTCTGATTTCATCAAAGCTACCAAACCATGCTGAGTATACCTTGCAGGAGGTTTAGTTTTATCCTCAATTAGTTTAGGATTTTCATCATCTGCATCTAATTTAATGGCTTTTCCCTCTAATATTTCAGGTTTAGGAGGTGAAATAGAAGGCGTTTTCTGTATTGCTTCAAAAGCAGATTCCCAACCGGGAGTGACTCTCCACTTTGTATCGCCATCTAAAGGTCTTTCAAAAGTTTCAAGATTCGCTATTAATTTCATACTTGTCCACTCAGAATCTATCATTTGACTCGCAATGAACCTGGACCAAATAAGACGATAAAGACGCACTTGAGATTCATCTAAACCTCCTGGTAAATCAATAAGGGGATTAGTTGGGCGTATTGCTTCATGGGCGTCTTGAATACCTGATTTCGGTTTCCCCCCACCAACTCCCTTGCCTACTAATTCTTCACCCCATTCCGATATTATTTTTTCGTGTGCCTTCTCGCGGGAAGATGCGCTTGTTCGTGTTGAATCTGTTCTCATATAGGTTATGTGTCCAGCTTCATACAAACCTTGGGCAACTCTCATTGTATTGCTTGGCCTCCAACTATACTTACTACCTGCAGCTTGAAGTAAAGTATCGGTTGTAAAAGGCGGTTTCGGACGGCGCTTGTAAGTATTGAGAGATACATTCGAAATTATTATCTGTTTCTCAAAAACTAGACTATCAAATACTTTTTGGGCTAAATCAGTACTATTTGTTCTGTGTGTATCACTTTTTCCTTTCTCATCTTTCCAAACTAATGGATCGTCTCTATCATGGAAACGTACTCGGAAGTCTATTCCTGAAGCTATAGCTTGAACGGCCCAGTAAGGTGTTGCCACAAATTTCTGAATATCTTTTTCCTTGTTGACTATAAACGCCAAAGCCGGTGTTTGAACACGACCCATTGAACTAAGGCTCCAAGACCTAGCAAATCGTGAAGCTCGATAACCTATCAAACGATCCATAAATCTTCTGACTTTGGCTGCATCGACAAGGTTCATATCTACTGAACCTGCTTCATCTAAAGCATCTCTAATCGCAGTCTTAGTAATTTCATTAAAAGTTATTCTTTTGATTTCTTTAAACTCAGAAAATAATTCACTAAGTCTCCAAGCTATGAATTCACCTTCTCTGTCAGGATCAGTAGCTATTAGTACTCTTTTAACTTTCTTACTACGAGCATCTGAAAGGATTTTTTTGACATTTTTTTCAGCTCTTTCAGTCCAGCTCCAAGGAGGATCAGGTAATGCTGACTCAGTATGCTTCCACAATGCTTTACTTCCATCTTTACCTTTATTTGGTAAATCTTGAACATGACCATTTGAAGCCCTAACTAGTATGTTTTTACCCAAATATTTCTGGATTGTTTTGGCTTTTGCACCAGACTCGACTACTACTAAATCCATTATAGGACCGCCAGAAAGGGTGAATAAATATCTTTTTCTGATACGAAAAAGTAACGGGGCCCTAAGGGCCCCGAGATTATATGGAAAAATACTAAATGAATTATTTAAGTTTTAGAATGACATCTCAAACATTAAAAATAGAAATGGTATAAGGTTCAATATGGTACTAGAAAAATTGAAATCTGAAAATGTTAAAATTGCATTAGTTGGTGCATCAAACGATAAAGAGAAATTCGGAAATAAAATATATCTAGATTTGAAACTAAAGGGATATGAAGTAATACCAATTAATCCTAAAGAAAAATTTATCGAAGGCGATGAAACTTACTCATCATTAAATAAAATGGAAAAATTACCAGATATTGTAAATTTCGTTGTGCCACCTAGTATTGCTATAATAGTCGCTAAAGAAGCCGTAGAATTAGGAATTAAGTATCTATGGTTTCAGCCAGGTTCCGAAAGTAACGAATTAGAAAATTGGCTAAAAAGTTCAAACGAAATAAAATACCTAATAAATTCTTGTATAATGGTAAAAGCCCTATAATCTAAGAAATTAAACTTTTAATTTCATTTAAGGCTTCTAAAATTTTATCTGGTGAACAAGCACCCTGTGCATACGATTCTTTACCTCCGCCACTGCCTCCAACTAAAGATAAGGCAGATTTGAGAAGCTTACCACAATTTTGATTAACTGAATTAGATTTTGCAAGAATTACCATACCTCTATTCTTTTGAAAACACCCGACTGCGACCAGTGCACCATCCTTAGAAGTAATTTGGCGAACAAAGTTTTGAACTTCTCCCATGTCAGTCTCACCCATATCTTGTGAATAAAATATTACATCACCTATTTTCTCACCTTCAAGTTCGGATGATTTGAATGTTGCCAACTCTTTTTCAAGAGATGAAACTCTATTTCTAAGCTCCTTCCATTCTTTAACAAATTTTTGAGCAGCTAAAGGTGCCTGATCTACAGGGACTCCTAACTCTTCTGCAGTCTCTTCTAAGAGAGCTCTTTCTTTTTGAGATGCTTTGATTGCGTCTGGCCCTGCTGAGAATTCTATTCTTTCCACACCATCCTGTATCCGCTCGGTCCTCAAAACCTTGACGGCGACTACATGGGAAGTTGAAGAAACATGAGTACCTGCACAAGCTTGAGCATCAATTCCAGGTATTTCAACAACCCGAACATTACGATATTTAGGAGCTCCACCTTGATATAAAGTGTCTCCATATTTGCTATCAGCCTCTTCTCTACTATAAAAATCAGTACTTATTTGATAATCTTCAATAATTAGCTCATTAACATGCGCTTCTATCTTTTCAATTACTTCCAGTGATATTCTTTTATGATGTGTAATGTCCAGTCTTGCTCTATCTGGATATTTTGAAGCTCCAGCCTGCCATACATGTGTTCCAAGAATTTTTCTGGCGGCAGCACCAATAAGATGAGTTGCAGTATGATGGCGACTCAAACCAGATCTGTGAGAATCATCAACGACTCCAGATACTATAGTTCCAACAGGAGGTAATGGACCTTCTAAATTATGGACGACTACATCGCCTATTTTTTGGGCATCAATCATTTTGCTTTTCTCATTACTCCATTCTATGTGCCCTATATCGCTTAATTGACCTCCGCCTTCTGGATAAAAAAGAGTGCTTTCTAAACAAATTTGATTGGAAGATGAATACAAAACCTTAGAACTAAATGTACGTTTATCCATATCTTGATAGAAATCTAAATTAGTAGGTTCAATTCCTATAAAATCTAAATTCTTTTCTTTTTCCTTTGAATCGCCTTGATGCCTATCAGCCACCATTGCGAAAAAACCATCTGGAACGGTTATTGAATATCCTTGATTTTCAGCAAATTCGCTTACAACGGAAGGTGGTAAGCCTTGTGAATCGTAAAGCTCTAATAATTTTTGCTGGTTAATGCCGCCTGTATCTAAAGCTCGCTTAACGGCACGACGGCCTCGTTCTAATGTTTTATTAAAACGCACCATTTCTAAATCAATCATATCTAATATATGAGATTTATTAGCCTTAAGTTCAGGATATGTTTTAGAAAAATTATCTATATGGTGAGATACTAGCTCTGGCAATATTTCTGAAACTCCTAAATCTCTCAATAACAATACCGTTCTGCGAAGGACCATGCGGGCCAAATAACCTGCTTTAACATTACTAGGGACTATTCCGTCACCAAACATAAAAACTAAAGATCTACAGTGATCTACTATCGCAAATACTTTTTCTAATGGCTCAATTGTAGAAGTGAATTCAGAAAGTGATAAATTGTGGCCCAATACTTTCAATCTCTCCAGGACCATTTGCCTTAATTCAGTTAGATCTGAACCATAATCTATAGATAAAACACCACAAAGTTTAGCATTTTCAGTGATTAAAGAATTAGCATTTTCCAACGTTTTTTCAAGGTTCGCTCTCTTTGTCAAGTAAGATACAACTTCTGGAAAAACAGCTTCATAGATTGTAGAGGTTCCTTGAGAGGCCCAAACTAATCTTTCAAGGCCATAACCTGTATCAACTATGGACCTAGGCATTCTCCTAAATTTAATTCCTTTAAGCTCTATATCACCTTCAGGATCTTCTTCCAGATCCATGAATACAAGAGTAGCTAATTCAAGACCACCTGCTAAAATCTCAAGTGCTTCACCTCCATTTCCACCACCAACCCATGGATTTTCCTTATACGTTATTTTGGAGCCTTCTAAACCAAGACTAGTATACAACTCATGACAAAGTTCAACTGTGCGATTTTGCCAGTATATCTTCTCTTCTTCATCATTAAATGCATGGTGAGCCATCATCTCAAATGTAGTTAAATGACGACCACTTCTTCCTACAGATTCTAAATCATTAAGCCTTATACATGGCTGAGAAATAGTTAAAGGATTTGCAGGAGGCTTTGAAGAACCACTAGTAACATGTGGTTGGAAAACTGCAATTGAAGCTATCGACAAATAAATGTCATTTCGCCAACGAGCAACGACTGAAGCCCTGTCGACTCTTTTATGACCTTTTTTTTCAAAAAAAGCTAAAAATGCTTCACGGGCTTCATCTAAATTCATTGGTTTAGAAAAAAGAGGTTTACCAATGAAAGAATATTCTACACATGGAGCATCACCACAAAGTTCAACTTCTGCTGTCGACCAAAAGAAACTGTTACACTTTGAACATTTCAGTCTCGTGAAACCCGAGTCATGAAAGAAACTTAGTGAAAGACCGTCACTCACAAGATGGCATAGAGCGGGAACTTAAAAACTGCCGAAGGCATAAGCATTAATGATGGTTTTACAAATGAGGAATATATATGGCATCAAATGAAACTCAAAAAACCTATGTTTCTGCAACCAAAATCTTGCCTGAAATAACTACACAAGGAATAATTTTAGCCATTGTTTTAGGAATGTTATTAACCGCTGCAAACGTTTACTTGGGCCTTTATGTAGGAATGACCGTTAGTGCTTCAATACCTGCTGCTGTAATTTCAATGGCTGTTCTACGAAGTCTAGCTAAGGCAAATATATCTAAAGGAACGAATATTTTAGAAAATAATTGGGTCCAAACGGCTGTTTCTTCAGGAGAATCTTTAGCTGCAGGTGTGATTTTTACATTACCTGCACTTTTAGTAATGAATCAAACTAGTAATGGAGAAGTTGGATGGGCGGAATTTCCTTATCTTGAAACTGTAGTCATTGCTTTAGTTGGAGGTACGATTGGAGTACTTTTTTCAATTAGTTTAAGAAGAATTTTTATAGTTAAAGAAGAATTACCTTATCCTGAAGGTGTAGCTTGTGCTGAAGTTTTAGTTGCTGGAGAAAAAGGTGGATCTCAAGTAATGCCCATTTTTGTTGGCATTACTTTTGGAGCACTTTACAAATTATTTTCTTCATTAATGGTAACTGTTGACAATTCGGTTAAACAAGTTAGTATTGGTCTTTGGGAACATGGTTGGCAAAGTTTTTACACTTTTGGAGGGAAGCTCAATCAATCTGCAGCATATGCTAAATCTAAAACTACTTTTTACTTAGGTGCAGAATTATCACCAGCTTTACTTGGTGTTGGGTATATCGTTGGCCCTGCAATCGCAAGTTTTGTTTTCTTTGGAGGACTTTTAGGAGCAATTGTAATAATGCCAATTGCTAGTGCATTGCTTAATCCTACTGATGCATTCATACAACAAATTACTACTGCAGCAATGAATGGAGATGTAATTAGTTATGGAGATTATGCCAACCATATAAATGGTAGAAGAAGAATGGTTGGTGTTGGAACTATGCTAGTTGGCGGACTATACACTCTAGTTATCATGCGTGAATCTTTGATGAAAGGTATTGCTGAAATGATTGAAGCTACTAAATCCACAGTGTCTACAAAAAAAGGAACATTAAGAACAGATGAAGATTTACCTGCCAGATCAATAGCAATAGCTAGTGCAGCAATGGCAATTCCTATGTTTTTTATGGTATGGATTGTTTCTGGGTTATTATTACCGGCCATATTATCATTAATTATTATTTTTACAGCTGGATTTCTATTTGCTGCTGTAGCAGGATATATGGCTGGAATAGTTGGCAGTAGTAACAATCCACTTTCAGGCGTTACAATAATTGTCGTAATTTTGACCGCCACAACTTTTGCACTGTTAAACAGCCTAATTTATGGTGGAGAACATACTCAGGAATTACAAGTTGCAGTTATTGGTGTAGCTGCTTTTGTTGCTTGTGCAGGAGCAATATCTGGCGATAATTTACAAGATTTAAAAACCGGATATATTTTAGGTGCAACTCCTTGGAGACAGCAAATTGGACAAATTGTTGGAGTGGCTGCAGGCGCATTAGTAATTCCACTAGTATTAAATCTATTATCTGATCAAATTATGAATGGTGATTTAGAAGCACCGCAAGCATTTCTGATGGCTAGCATAACTAATGGAATTCTTGGCGGGGGAATGGATTGGTCTATGGTTTTCATGGGATCTGGAATTGCCTTTTGTCTTGTAGCTCTCAGACATCCTGAAAATTATATCAATATTCTTATCTGTGCATATGTTTTATTTCTAATTGGAGGCTTTTTAGAAGAAGCTATTCCTGCATTTCTGTTCTCTGGTAGTTTATTAATTGCAGCTACACAAGGTTGGATAAAAGAAAAAGGAGGCTTGAATATCTCAATAATGGCTGTAGCTGTAGGAATGTATCTAAGCTTAAAAATGACAATACCTATTTTTATTGGAGGCATGATAAAAATGTATATTGATGGTAAATTTGATGCACCACTAAAGAAAACAAGACCTGAATTATACAAAAAAGGAAAAGAAGAAATACTAGCTCAAGAAAAAGAAAAATTACATGGACCTGGTATTTTATTCGCTTCAGGTTTAATTGCTGGAGAGGCTATTATGGGAATTGGTCTAGCTGGAATGGCAGTTTCTGGAATATATCTAGGAATGACTGATAATCCTTCAATTTATCCTGGACTCCTAGCTTTTATTTCTGGAGCGATGATTATGGGAGCGTTTAGTTTAAGACAAACAAAAGATGATGATTTTGGTAAAGTTGATGAATGGAATTTTAATGAGGATGTACAAGAAGCTGAAATGATCGAAGAAGAAATTACAGACATAAAAGAAATTAAAAAGAAAACAAAAAAACCATGAAGGATTGAGACATTGGCTAAAAGGAATTTTGTAATAATAGGTCATCGAGCTCACACTGTTGCAGATTGGAAATTAGATGATTTATGTGGAGGAGCTGGAAGACTTGATGTTCTTGTAAGATGTGTAACTGCTTCACTTTGGAAATCTCACGGAATAAGGAAAGAAACCGATGTCTGGTTGATTCTTAATGGACCACCAGAGGCACCAATAACTGTTCATTTTTGTGGTGAAAAAATACGTTATCTTAATCCTGACGAACGTTCGACTGCAGCTCTGATTAGAAATGGATTGATTAAGTATAAAAAACAAGTTGATGCAATGGAAACTAGTCCAGGAGTGACTATGGAAAGAATTGGTTTGGAAGAAATTTTAGTGAGATTGCCCAATCCAGTACTTTTAAGTGAAAATGGAAATGATAAAATCAATAATTCAAGTACCTTTATTCTTGGAGATGATAACGATCCTACTGAAAATGAAATGAAATTATTAGAAAAATTACCAAAAATTAATTTAGGAAAAGAAAGTTTACTTAGTTCTGCATGTGTAACTTTAATACACCACCTTTTAGATAAATGATTAGATGAGTGAACATAGCCTATGGACTAGATGGAAAACGATACATCGTACTGCAAATCCTTTACCAGGAGCACCTTTGGATATTATTAGCAAATGGATGCTAATAACTAGGTCCTATGTATTTGAAATGAATATTTATGCAGGAATTGCAGGTATTCTTTTGGCATTGCAATTTGTTACGGAAATTAGCTCTTCAATGTATTATGATGGAACTATAATTATTATTGGCCTAATATTAGCTCATGCTGCAAATAATATGATGAATGATTTCTTTGATACGTTACATGGAGTAGATACTGAAGGCTATCCAAGAACTGAATA
>Ga0208639_1001927_pt1 | contig 12742 bp, 7 predicted proteins | sample ETNtaG_33_FD_185772 | JGI IMG/M metagenome (GOLD analysis project Ga0208639, IMG submission 185772) | Marine microbial and viral communities from oxygen minimum zone, Eastern Pacific Ocean - ETNP201310SV76 (SPAdes) (version 2) | ecosystem: Environmental > Aquatic > Marine > Oceanic ...
TCGATATCAGAGGAGAGAACCCGATGTTCATCGGTGGCTTTGATGAGACAAATTCCTACCTGAGAAAGCAGGGATAATTCACAAAACATTCACTCTAATTGTGCGGAATAACTCCAGCGCAGTACATCGTTTAGAGTAATTGGAGTGCTCGCACCGGGATTCGAACCCGGGTCGCCGGGATGAAAACCCGAAATGATGGGCCACTACACCATGCAAGCAACTAACCCTCGCCCAACGCTGATTATTCATGAATGTTGGGGTCGACCGTTAATGTATTCCACCAGCGTAGACTGTACCACATAGCCGCAATTCCGGCAATGAGTAGCACTCCAATCAGTAACTCTCTATCCAGTAGCCACCATAATGCATCGAGTGCTTTGTCACCATATACTCCAACGAGTATTGCTTCTAATCCGAATCGAAGACCACGTCCCCACAGTCCGGCTGCGATGTATGATTTGAGATCCATCTCACCCATGCCTGCAACCCATCCAAATACCTTGTAGGGAATCGGAGAAAATGCGGCAATGAAAATTCCAATTGTTCCATATCTCTCCATCAGCGCTTCGATTTTCGTAACATGGTGCTGCTTTCCAAAACGATCGAGAATAGCCCTGCCCCATTTCTTACCAATCCAGTATCCAACAAGGCTACCTAGAACACTTGAAATTGTGATAACAAGCCACAACCAAACCACAAGTGGGGTGTCTCCCATCGCATTGACAAGCATGGGTAAAAACAACAGGTCAGGAGGCACAGGTTGTATGATTGCTTCAGTGAAAGACATCGCACCAAGGCTCAATGAACCAAAGCCATCGAACCAATCGACCACGCCCTCCTTCCACGACATCTGGCCTTCGGGCGGCATTCCTACGCATGAATGCTATCCTTTCCCGAAGCGATGAAAGAGGAGTTATCCCTCATCGGGCATGATGCCGGTACTCGACACCGCAGCCCTTCTGCACTGGCCAGTCGAGAGAATAGCCGGTGGGATTGCCGCTCATTCACAACTTGCCGAGTTAGAGCGGCTAAGTCCAGAGCGTGCAATGCTAGTCGAGTCAATTGAGATGGAATGGATGAGTATTGGGACTGGAGATGCCGAAGATGCGGCCCGTCGGACAGGTGACCTCCCTCGCCTTTCCGAAGTCGACCTCGAAGTACTAGCTCTCGCAATGGCAACCGGACAATGCCTGTTTACAGATGATTATTCACTGCAGAATGTTTGTCGCTCTCTCAACCACCCCTTCGAGGCAGTAAGTAACCGCCCCTCGAAAAAACAGTGGGCTTGGGAATTGCGTTGTATTGGTTGCCGTGCGACTAAACAAGCCGATTCAAAGGATGCTCAAGAATGCAGGATTTGCGGCTCTCCGATGGAAGTAAAGCGCGCACGTCGCTGAAGTTTCACTCGTCGGATGAGTCGGCGATTTCCTCTTCAATTTCCTCAGCGGTTTTTCCAGAGGGGTCTACACCAGCAGCCTCAGCCTCTTCTGCAAGTGCTACAGTAGCAGTCTTGCCACCAGCCTCAAGATCAGCCTCGGTTGCTGCGGTATTTGGGGAATGTGTGGCTTCAGAGATTCCTTTTTGGAATTCACCTTTTGATTGTCCAAGCGCTCTTGCTAACTTAGGTAGGCGTTCTGCTCCAAATAGTATGAAGAATATGGCGAGTAGGATAATTATCTCGGTTGCTCCAAATCGCATGGTGGGTGTCCTCCAATGTGTTCCAGCAGGACCCGCCTTGTCAATCAATCGGCTGTTTAACCGCCTGAGACCGGTGGAAGTAGTGCGATTTCATCCCCATCACTCAGTGGAGCATCTTCGCTTACCTGGTGTCCATTCAAACTAATCGCAAGTCCCTTTCCAATCCATATTTCCATACCGATTTCCTCAACGAGGAAACGGGCACTACTATTGGCGGGCAATTCGATATGATGTGTGCGCCCCCCTAGTGCTTCTGCAATTGGCCCGAATGCAAGGACCGTGACTAGCATATCGTTCTCGATGAAGGGGGGTCTTATCAACCTGCACGGCCTGAAGGTATCCATGTCAGCCGCTCTAGAGTGCCAAGGTCTGTGGAAGGTCTACGAGATGGGCGAGGCTAAGGTACAGGCCGTGAGAGGCGTGAGTCTCTCCGTAGCCGCAGGCGATATGGTCGCAATCATGGGTCCAAGTGGATGTGGGAAAACGACCCTGCTTAACATGCTGAGTGGCATAGATGAACCATCTGCAGGACAAGTGAGCGTTGCAGGACTACCCCTATTCGGCATCAGCGATGATGAGAGAACCGACCTCCGTGGTAGTCAAATGGGTTTTATCTTTCAGAAATTCTATCTCATCGAGGTGCTGAGTGCCGTTGAAAATGTTGAGATTCCATTATTGATGCAGAAAATGTCAGCCGACGAGGCTCGTAAAATTGCTTTTGAAGCTCTAGAGATGGTAGGCTTAGGAGATAGAGCAGATCACCGCCCAGCAGAATTGTCCGGAGGACAGCAGCAAAGAGTTGCAATCGCCCGTGCATTCGTCCATTCACCCAGTGTCATCCTTTGCGATGAGCCAACTGGAAACTTAGACAGTACTACGAGCGACCAAATTCTTGAACTCCTCAGTGAGTTGAATACTGAGCGTAATGTCACCTTAGTTGTCGTTACGCACGATGATGCGGTCGCTGATAGATGTGAACGCATAATCAGAATGAGTGATGGTAGGGTAATCGGGGAAGAGGAGTGAATATGCTCACTGAGCTGATTATCACTGCGCTTCTGGTTGCACCCTTCAGTCTTGGTGCGACATACTCCATACGTGGAGATTTGAGGCAATGGTGGCATGCGTTGATCATTGGCATAGGTCCAATGCTCGATGCAATGATTGCTTGGTTAATCCTCGATTGGCTCGATGTCAGTTTCATGGCAATGTGGACCACTATTCTTGTAGTAGGAATTATCTCAACTCTGCTAATACAACCCCTTTTCTCATCACGTCGCCTTCTAGTGTTCCGTTTAGCAATGCAGCAAGTCCGCAGAAAACCACGGCAAGCCGCATTGATGATGGCGGGTTTGTTAGTTGCATCAGCAATCATCACATCCTCTCTAGTAGTTGGCGATAGTCTTGATGCAACCGTCAATGACGAAGTTGAGGCGATGTGGGGCGACACCGATATCCTCGTGTATTCGATAGACAGTCGAACTGGACTCTCCGATGACCTTTCGGAAAATCTCACTCTTTCTTTTGGCGAGGCATTGCGTTCTGATGGCTTGTCCGACTCATTTGAAATGGGACTTGAGACTTCATCTACTCTTGCGAGAGCCGATGGTAAAGCCGACCCAAGCGTGTCTTGGTTTGCATATCGCGGTTGGGAAGGCGTTCGAATCAATCAGGTAGCAGCAGATGAATTGGAGATTGGGGCTGGAGATATCATCGAAGTATCGTGGTACAGCATTAGCACCGAAGGAAAATATGTTCGCAATAGTGACAATATTACCATCGATTCGGTGATTCCCAACGAGGGAATCGGTGCGTGGTCTGGTACAAGAGGACCTGGACTTTTCACTTCACTTTCCCAAGCTCAGGAACTTCAAGGCAAGGAATGGGCGGTAAACCGTTTGCGAATATCAATGCCTGAAAATATCGATGCTTCAGATAGTATTCCCCAAATCAAAGAAAGCCTCGACGAATTAATTTCATCTTCAGATGCCTCATTTGAAACTCAAGTCGATGGTGATGTAATGTCAATTGCTCAGACCAGCGGATTCGGCCGACTAGGTTCCGATTTCATCGCGGCATGGCGCGAGAATGCTAGCGAATTAGCAGCGGGAGGAAATACTCTTGAAGTTCTTCAAGTGCCTTTGATTCAAATATCTCAAGGATACAATATTCTGGTTCTACCGGATGAAACTATTGAGCAGATCTTGCCCTCTGCAGAAGGGGATTGGTACATCGCAGCCGGTTCGGTATCTTTCCAAATCGACCGCGGGGGAAAGGCGCATGGCTGGGAGGTTCCAGATGGTGGACTGATCAATGATGCCGAGTTGGTTGAAGGTGGATTGATAGTCGCTCATGATAATGGCCTTACAATCATCCCAGAGGACCCTGATGGTGAATTGGAACATCTTACGAAAGGTCAAGAAGTACTACTAGCATCCAATACATCAATTCCCCTTCCAGAGTTACCTGAGACTCTATTCGGTCTTGAACATGAGATTGCTGGTGGTGAAGAGTGGCTTCGCATAGAGGGCTTATTTGGTTCAACTTTCTATGCTGTAGAAGATGGAGAATGGGTCGACCAACAAGTTGGTGGGGACATGCTTCATTCGGATGAGGTCATCATGTATGGCGATTCGTCGGGATGGACAACCGTAGATGGCAGTACCTCCCCTGCAAATTGGACTGCCTTTCCATATGGTTTACTAATCAATGAAACCGGTATGCTTCATTCATTCAATTCAGCTGGCACTACCGCTTTGGCTATTCCAAATAGCGATTGTGACCAACGGTCATTCGCCTGGGATGGAGATTTACTTTGTACCACTTCAGTCGGTGTTTTAATTGATTCAGAAGGGAGACTAACCCCACGTTTACCACTCACAGTTGACATCAGTGAAATTGGCACTTTGCCCCAACTCGTTATCGCAACAGATTCTACCTTTGCACCGCAAAATGGTGGAATGTTAATCTCAAATCAACTTTCTCACCTCGATGTAAATGAAACGATATGGGTCACTGGTTTGATGCCATATGCCTATGGAGATGATTCGCCTTTGATTATGGATATCGAAGGTTCGATGTCATCTATCAATGCTCCAGGCTTAGATGAATTGGAAGGAATCATCATCGGGATGGTCGATCTTGACACTGGAACAGAATTGGCAGCAGCAGATACCGATGAGCGTAGTATGATTATCGTGACAGGTGGCGATACCAATGCAATCAATCTCTGGTTAGATGGATTTGCAGGTACCGATTCAATGGGCCTGAATTTTAATGCGGTGAAGGAAGAGTCCTCAGAGGCGGCTGAAGAGAGTTCAGGCGTCCTTTCGGCAATGTTCCTAGTCTTTGGAACCTTTACTATCGGTGCTGGAATATTGTTGGTACTGACAATCGTCATAATGCTAGCAGACCAAAGGCGCCAAGATGAAGCGGTAATCCGTGCACTTGGCCTCAAGCGTTCAGATATGCGCGCTCTCGCAATGATGGAAGGAGTTCTGACATCAGCAGGTGCTGCAATTCTTGGAGGAATAGTAGGTCTAGTTCTAGCATGGCTTATTTCATTGGCTTTCAGCAGTATATTTGCATCAGTTGGCGCCGAAGGTCTCGCGTTTTCATTTAGTCTCTCAAGTATGCTAGTAGGGATGTCATGGGGATTCATTATCGCAATGTCGACCCTATGGGCAACTGCTCTCTGGACCAGCCGTTTAAACATCGTAGAAGCCTTACGCGGCTTGTCTCCAATTCGGTCAAAAAGCATGCCATGGTGGATGCTTCTTGGCCTGATTATATTGTTAGGTGGAGGTTTGTTATCGGGATTGACTATGTTCACACTGGATAGCGGCTCTTCCCTTTACATAGCGATGTGGCATATTGCAGCCGCACAGTTCATCATTGCATTGGTGCCTATGTTGACGTGGGTATTACCGAATATGCTAGGACGTCCGATGCGCAATGCTGGTAGCAATACAATGGCCGCAATCGGACTGGCCCTTTTCGCCTGGGCTCTCCTTCCGGATTCACTTGACCCGATAAGAGCTGGAGTCGAACCGGGTAACATGGAATTAGCATTCGCAGTACTCGGTATGGTCGAAGTATTTGCGGGAGTCATGGTATTGTCTGGCCTCGCACCTAGAATTGCAGGGTACATCATCAGTAGGACCTTCGTAAATCGCTTATTTGGCCCGGTCCCGAAAATCGCTCTAGCCCATCCTGCTTCTGCACCGTTACGAACTGCAATTGTAATGGGAATGTTTTCACTAACTGTGTTCAGTGTAATCGTTCTCTCTGGATATTCAGTACAATTCGAATCGCACTCTACCGGGTATGTTGACGATGCAAGTGGCGATTTTGAGATTCTTCTTGCCTCATCTAGACAAGCACCAATGGACCTCTCCTCTGATCCAAGCGATTGGAATCTTTCAGAGGCGACTTCTTCAGATATTGACGCAGTGGGTAGAGTTTCACGAGCAGTAGTATGGCTGGAGAAAGGAGAAGAGCGCACAGGGTATATTCTTCGAGGGGTTGACGATGGTTTTGTTCAGCATGGAGGGATTCCTCTTTCAGACTGGGACCGTAACGCCTTAGGTCCAACCGAGCAAGAAGCATGGATTAATCTCACATTACGCCCTGATTTGGTATTCATTGACAGTTCATTTGCTTTGATTGACCCCAATACTGGAGAGTCGATAAATGGAATTACAATTACAATTGGAGAATCGATTTCTCTAATTGATATTTCAAACCCCGGAAACAGCCGTGAAGTGGTAGTTGGAGGCATACTTTCTCAGTCTTCAAATCTCTTTAGTACCGGAGTGTGGATGGGCGGAGAAATTGTTGAGGAACAGTTCGGTGGAGTCCACACTAGAATCTATGTTTCTGCATCTCCAGGAATAGAGCCTTCTGTTCTCGAGGAATCTCTTTCCAATGATCTAGCAAAGGATGGCGTCCATACATCCGTCATCGAGGAGGAGGTGCTGGTGATTCTTGGCCTAGTATTTGCGATATTGTCAATCTTCCAGGCATATCTAGCCTTAGGGCTCATCGTAGGTATTGCAGGAATTGGTGTGGTAACATTCCGTTCAGTTTCAGAAAGGGCTGGTGAGATTGGAATGCTACGAGCGCTTGGATGGAGGCGCCGTTCGGTGATGTTTTCGATGCTTACCGAAATCAGCTGGGTATCGGTTCTGGGGATGCTGAACGGAGCAGTGGTTGCTTTGGCATTCCACCTCGCACTTCATGGAGCAATTTGGGAAGAACAAGGGGTCGAACTCATTCTACCCTGGGGGACAATAATTTCAATGCTGATTGGAGGATGGATTCTTGTTCTTTTGGCAACAATAATTCCAGTTCGTCGAGCAATGTCAATCACTCCGGCACAGGCTTTAGCAAGTTCCGATTAATGCGGCCTTGGATATTATGCTCTGGAGGGTATAGAATACACAAACGCATTGTACCACGGAGAGAAATATTACTCCTTTTTTGCAGTATTTTTGTTATTTTTCGCTGTACTGCGTTGGGTTAAGTTTAATTTGACAAAATCAATCTTCTAGATGTATAATCCATAGGGGTTGCCCAACTCCTAAATACCCTACATGGCGTGGGGGAGCCAACCGACCCAAGTTGGAGGGAATGACATGCGTAAGTTAACACCCATAATCTTGGCGCTTTTGATGATGGTAAGCACCTCGCTTGCAGTAATTGATATCGCTGAGTTAGACGATAGCCCAATGACCAATGCAGATGGCCGAACAGGCCCTGATGCTATGGTAAATGAAATACTAAGTCCTAAAGAGACTACAACCGACAGTATTACTGGAGAAATGAGAAATACTCTCAAGTCCGGTGATGCTGTGAACTTTGAGGCCTTCATCAGCAATGCTGGTGATACTGCCATCGATGAAATGGGCGTATCCGTCACTGTATATCTAGCAGAAGACGGCGCTCGCGGTATGGTTGCAAAGGACTCCAGCGGCAATGATCTGTCGTGGACTAATGGTGACGTCGTTTGTGACGACACCAATGTCTGCCCATATCTTGACCTGGCAGCCGGTGCAAATCTTGCTAACGGTAAGTACACTCTGAACTATCAGGGAGCTGCAATTGAGTGGCTTCCTGTAACTGGCGACTATGTCGTCGTAGTTGAGGTCAGTGCCGGAGGAGATAGTGACCCTGGAAACGATTTCCAAGAAATCTTGGTATCTGTCACAGAGTGGACCGACATAGTAGTCGATCTATCTTGGGACTCAGGTAAGGAAATTGAGGGAGGCGGCGGAGACAAGGCCTTCACTCTATCTGTATCGACCGATGGTTCAACAGATTGGTCTGCTCGCAGTATTACCCTTGCTCTATCTATTACAGGAACACTAACCTCTGCAACCGATGGTGCAGGTAACGATATCCTTGGAACCACAACCGTAAGCGGTGTAGGTACCTTGGCTGATGTCGAAACCTTCCGCCACGAGATGGATGCAAACAATACCTCCGTAGATCCTCGTCATACTCTGGCTACACCAGATACTTGGGAATACTTTGGAACTGTTGCACCTGACACAAGTGGTACCTCTGGAGATTACTCCATTGAGGTCAATCTTGTGAGTTATGTCCTATATGGACAGATGGCTGAGTGTGAAGAGACAGTTGAACGAACTTCCGCAGCAGGCGACCCTATAGTTGAGACCAACGTTCACTTCTGTGAGGTAACTTATCTGCAAGATGATGTTGCATCTACAAGTGAGGATGAAATCGAAGGTAAGGTCCAGACATTCCACGACATTGGTATATCTTCACTAGTTGTGAATCAAGGATACCAAATGGATGGAAACGGAAACCCAATGGGTCAACCATCTATGCCTGGTCTAACCGAAGGTCCTCTAAATCCATCAATGAGTACAGTTCAAGCATCTGTTCGCCACCTTGGTAGTGACATGATGCAAACATACGATTGGTCCGTGGAGTTCAGTATTACAGACATATCAGGTAATGTATACACAGAAGTTGCTGACAGTTGCATGAATGGATTTGGTCAAGACTATGTTCACGATTTAATTGGAAACGATCCAATGATGCCGGCAGTCATGGAAGTTGGACAAGCGTGTATCTTCTTTGATTTCGCACCTGGAATCTATGATATCTCTGCTACCGCTTCAATGGTCAATACAACTGTTACCGATATGTCCACATCTAACGATGATGCTGAACTAAACGAGCTAATCGCAATGAATAACCGCCCATCTGTTACTCTAACTCTTGAGAATGATGGCGCAATTATTATCGGTTCTGAGTCAACGGTTACTCTGTCCGCAGATGCTATTGACGCTGATGATGATGCTGGAATGACCCTACGCTATGTATGGACTCACCCAGGACTTGTTGAGGGACAGGAGTCACCGTGCACCGGTGATGGACCCTCATTCTCACAGTGTATGTTGATGCCAGTTGACAGTGATTGGGCAGGAGTTCACGCATACAGCGTAACAGTCTTCGATGCATACTCATCCTTTGCTAGTGACTCGACAAATGTATTCATTTGGAATCACGTAGTTGCAACTGCTGCTACTGGTGATTTCACAATGGAGTACGACTTAACATACAACGGTGTAAATGAATTCACTATTGCTCTAGCACATGACGCAGCCGATACTCATACCAAGGATCTAACCGCATTCGGATACGCAGGTGAATACACCTCTGAGGCAGTTCTAGATTACAGTCCAGTGACTACTTACGGTACTGAAGATGTTCATGCACAGTCGATTACCATCGGGTATGATGCTACTGCTATGACACCAACCTCTGTGTTCTACGTCTCCCCTAACGGTATGTGGGCTATGCTAGATGCAGCCATCAGTACAGCAGGTAATGACGGAACCATTGATATTACACTTGCAGCCGCAAGTCCTGTACTATCCGGTGGAGAAATCGCTATAATGGGAGGAGAACTAGTTGTAGTATCTCCACCTGATGCTACTCCAACAGATCTTGTAGTAAGCGCTTCGAAAGGCGGACACATAGATGCAACTTGGGGATACACAGGTACACTTGTTAGTACAATTGACTATCTGAAAATCACTGTCTGCGATTCCGCAGGTAACTGTGATGACAAAGGCACTGGAACCACAGACACTGTGTCTCTACGCCTTGATGGTCAGACTGAAACTACACACGGTGAAACTTACACAGTAACCCTTGAGATATGCCATCAAATTGCTCAGCACATTTGCAATCCAGTCAAGGCAATCGAATCAGCAACTGCTGATTCAGGAGTCGATGGAGATGCAACTGCAGATGCTCTAACCATTTCCAACAAGGATGACAATACATGGACTGTGTCCTGGACTGTCGACGGAGATGCTTCTGATGTTGACCACTGGATGGTCTGCTTCGGAGATGCATCTTGGAGTGTTGCTGGAAATATGCCTTCTTCCAACTGTGTCGATGCAGCGGCTGGTGCAACCACCGCTGACGTCGGTAAGCCTGGAGCAGATGGTATGTACCACTTCACCGCAGTTGGTGTCGATGCTATGGGCAACTACAACAACGACGTCGCTCTGAACAGCATGATTCTAGAGCGCGACTCAACCGACCCTGACCCCTGTGACACCCTCCTTCCACTGGAAGAGTGTGAGGACATTGGTAGCGCTGGTAGCGCAGAAGGTGTTCCAGGATGGACCTGGGGCGTTATTATCGGCCTAGTGGTCGTTGCCTTCGTAGTTGGAGCTTTCATCCTCTCCCGTGGTGGAGAGGGCGATGAGGGCAAGGACTGGGATTACTGATCTCAGATAACTTGCAAACCTCAGTAGGCTAGAATACAGCGCAAAGCGCTGGAGAGGCCCTGAGGAGCGGTTCGCCGCTTCTCAGGGCACCCCCCCTTTCTTTCAATTTCTTAACGAACTTCGAGTTCTTACTTCAGAAGTTCACTATTCTTGATCACTATTTGGAATCACCTTGTTGAGAATATAGCTTATCCAGAATATTTCATCGGTGTGAATTCTGTCTTGAGATTTGCAGTTCTCTCACACGCGTATGCGCGCGCGTGCGAAGAGCGATGTATTTTTTACATCGAATCGATGCTTTTTTTTTGATTTTCAGAAATTATTGTTTCTATGGGTAGTTTAATTGAATGCAAATATTACCATAATAACAAAATGGAAAATCCATAATCATTGATTTTGAGTTGTTTTTCGACGGCGTCAATGCCTCAGTTTATACTCGTAGTAAGCCGTTTAACCAAGTATTATTATACCTTGAAAACGAGAAAAGATCCCGCTACCTAGTAGGCGCATGTTTTGCGGATATTTTTTTTTGAAACCACTCTCCAGAACCGCTCACTCCACGACTCTGTAAAAGCGCATGTACCCCAATCCTCATAAGGGATACAAAGCCTGAGATGCATTACATAAAGTCCGTAAGGAGTTGATGACGTGATGTTGGTAAGCAAGAACACGAAGAAGAAGACCGCCATGGGTGGCGTGGGCATTGCCCTACTGCTCTGCATTTTGATGGCCCTGTCTCCAATGACAGGTCTGGTGCAGAACGACGCTACCCCAGGGGAGAACGCAGAGTTTGTTGAATCGAACGAAGCAAGCGAGGATTATTTCGCACTCCCTGAGGTCTATGAGCCAGTACAGTATGAATATGATGCGTCCTCTGAATTAGAGGGCATGAGGTCACTGAAGCAGAAAGCCTTCCTCACCGAGGATGGAAACACTGCTCTATTGACTTCCGCAGAACCGATGCACTTTTTGCGCGATGGTTCTTGGGAAGAGATAGACCTCAATATCGAAGCAACCGTTGACGGTTGGGAAGTAAAAGACAACGTATACGAAGTTGTCTTCCCAAGCGAGCTTGATAACGGTGTTTCGATCCAGGTCCACCAGAACGTGGATCCAATCATTACCGGTATCAGACCGATAGTGATGACTCTGGACGCATCCGGTGGAGCACCTATGCCATATATGGCAACTCCATCGAACGAGGAAGTCTCCGTTGGAGGTAACGTTCTGCGTTACCCTATCGCAGAAGGTTTCGATATCGACTACTCAGTCGAAGAGAACCAACTGAAGCAGAACCTCGTGATTCGTGAACGCCCAGTCCTAGAGGACAATGTAGCATGGTTAGGTCTAACCGAAACAATGCGCATGCCTGTAGGTCATGGACTATTCCTTGGAGAAGATCTTCTCAATGAGGAAATAACCCAGACTCAGGACGAACTCACAATCCGCAATTTGGAAACTGGAGAGGTACTTGCTACCATCCCAGTTCCAATAGTTATGGAAATGGAAGCAGATGAGCCATACCATGCAACTTACTTCATTCAGTCGTTTGGCCAAGAAGTGGTCATTACTACTGCTGTAGAAAGTGGATGGTTATTGGATGAAGATCGCCAGTACCCTCTGGCAATCGACCCATCGGTCAAGGTTTACAGTGGCTCTGGTGGATACTGCTATGTCTACTACGCTAACTGTTACTCCGGAACATACCGCTACATGTACCGCTACTACTCTACCATTTACTACTTGCCTTGGAACAAGTACACCTTTACCAGTTCCAACGCTCTACCTACTGGTGCAACTGTTGAGAAAGTTCAGTGGAAGCAGTACGTTAGTTACAGTTACAGTTATTCCTCTAACTCAATTACTGCAGTAGTAATGGAATCTTGTGGAATGTCTAACAGATACAGCTGGTCTATTCCATCTGCATCCTGTTCAGGTGCGCTTTCAACAATAGCTTACGGCTATGGTGGAACCACTCAGCGTAAGATGATTAGTTCCGCTTGGAACTCAGCAGGTGCTGCAACCTTCTCTACAGGAACTGGATGGAAGACTGCAAAGTTGTGTAACACCGCAACTACTTGTGCTGCATCTGGTAGTCATAGCTACATTACAGCAGCTCTTGCTAATGGTGGAACTGTCGGAATGAGTTCACATTATACCACTTCGACCTATATCTACCACTACGCATACAACGGCGGTTCTTCGAACAGCTATCTTCAGGTTGTTTACTCCGGTGGATCTGACACGGACGCTCCAAAGAGCAATTTCGT
>Ga0208639_1001934_pt1 | contig 12703 bp, 11 predicted proteins | sample ETNtaG_33_FD_185772 | JGI IMG/M metagenome (GOLD analysis project Ga0208639, IMG submission 185772) | Marine microbial and viral communities from oxygen minimum zone, Eastern Pacific Ocean - ETNP201310SV76 (SPAdes) (version 2) | ecosystem: Environmental > Aquatic > Marine > Oceanic ...
AAGACCCACCGACCCTGAAGTTTTCATCATTGATTGATGAGAAAGGGCTGTAAAGCCCCAGCGAGTCGATTCAACTGGGCGAGACAAATGTGTGGCATTATCGGTCTCGTCGGGCGACGTGGTCAGCACATCAACCAATTACTGTATGATGCCCTTACCGTTCTCCAACATCGCGGCCAAGATGCTGCTGGAATGATGACGGAAAATAATGGTAAATACCACTTGCGTAAGTCGAATGGTTTGGTAAAGGATGTCTTTCACAAGCGCCATATGAGAAACTTGCTCGGCTCGGTTGGAATCGGCCATGTACGCTATCCAACAGCGGGTTCTTCCTCTGCAGCAGAAGCTCAACCCTTCTACGTCAATTACCCATTTGGAATTTCATTGGCCCACAATGGAAATTTAACCAATGCCGAAGAGATTCGTCATTTGCTGACTGCAAAACACCGCCGTCATGTAAATACCACCTCGGATTCAGAATTATTGCTCAATCTATTGGCAATGGAGTTGCACACACGTTCACCTAATGTCCAAATCGATGGAGCAAGTCATGTTGACATCAACAGTATCTTTGATGCTGTAGGCGCTGTACATGAACAGATAACTGGAGGTTATGCTTGCGTTTCATTGATTTCTGGATATGGAGTCTTAGCATTCCGTGATCCCAATGGAATCAGGCCACTGATTTTTGGTTCGAGAGTAGTCGAGGGCGAAAAGGAATGGATTGTAGCAAGTGAATCAGTAGCAATTCATGCATTAGGTTTCGAAGTAGAACGAGACGTTGCACCAGGAGAAGCAGTGTTCATCACTTCTTCCGGCCAACTCTTCTCCCGCCAATGTGCGAAAGAAATACTCCACTCGCCATGTATCTTCGAACATGTTTACTTTGCTCGACCGGATTCGATTATCGATGGTATTTCGGTATATCAGGCTCGTCTAAATCAGGGAGAAAGGCTTGCACAACGCATACTTGAAGCAATGCCGGACCACGATATTGATGCCGTTATTCCAGTACCTGATTCTGGCAGATATGCAGCATTGCAGATGGCTAATACCTTGGATGTAGAATACCGTGAAGGATTCGTGAAGAATCGATATATCGGTCGTACTTTCATCATGCCAGGGCAAACTATGCGACGTGAGAGTGTACGCCGAAAACTCAACGCCATTCCACGTGAATTTGCTGGCAAGAACGTTCTACTGGTCGATGATTCCATTGTGCGTGGTACTACCTCAGCACAGATTGTTGAAATGGCTCGAGAGGTAGGTGCAAACAAGGTTTACTTCGCAAGTGCTGCACCTCCAGTTCGATATCCAAATGTGTATGGAATAGACATGCCTGCTGTTACCGAATTCATTGCAAATGACAAGACCATCGACGAGATTGGTGATGTCATTGGCGCAGATCGCCTATTCTACCAATCATTGGATGATCTCATCGAGGTAACTAGTTTGAATGGTGACCAAGAATGGGATACATCTTGTTTCAGTGGCGAGTATGTTACCGGTGATGTCAGCCAATCCTACCTTGATGGATTAGAAGCTGCAAGAAATGATGCTGCTAAAATCGCTTCAAGTTCACCTGAAGAGACAATTGAGTTGCATAACGACATCTGAGGTGAAGCGGTTGCAACGTGCCTGGATACTTCGCCATGGCGAACTCGGACTCAAGAGCCGAGTCGTCCGCCGTCAATTTCAACGGGCTCTCGATCGTAATTTGGAAACGCTCGCCATCGAGAATCAGATTCCTATCATTCGCGACCGAATCAAAACTATGGAAGTAGTTACCAGTAGTGCGGAGCCAAGTGAGGCTGAAGACCTATTGTGCCATATTTTGGGAATAGTTGCCCTAGACCCTGCCGAGGTAATCTCCGATACTCTCGACCCTGAAGTAGTGGCCTCTGCAATTCTCGAAAGAGATGCTTCAGCAGGAGTTGACCGTACATTCGGAGTACGCGCTCGGAGATTAGGAGCAAAGGGCCAATGGTCAAGTCAGGAGTATTGCAGTGAAATCGGAGCAGCAATGTGGCGTCAAGATGGCCATCTCAGTGTAGACTTGACCAATCCAGATATGTGGGTACGACTGGTCATGGAACCCGATAGAGTCTGGTTGATGGATGAAAGAATCACTGGAGCAGGAGGATTGCCACCTGGTGTACAAGGTGATGTTCTATGCAGGATTATCGATGATGATTCATTAATTTCAGCATTCCTGATAATGCGTAGAGGTTCAAGATTGATTCCTGTCGATGGATGCGATGAAGAAAAAATCGCTATACTCAAGCGATGGGATCCATTTTTGGGTCGCCGTTCTAAGGAGAGAACTCCAACGGGTGGTAAAAGGAAGAGGCACCCTTGGGGCGTAGTTGGTCTCACTGTTGAAGAAGGTGAAGGATTGATTCATCGACGTGAAAGCGATGTGAAAACGGTACCACTATCTTCATTGGAACCACTTTGCGGTTGGACGGAAGCTGAGAAGGCGTCTTTGATGTTGCACATACTCGAACCAGCAAATAATCCTCCAACGCCAGACATCAAGGCATGGGTCTCTTGAACCAGAAGTTCCCAGCGACATGTATGGCGCTCACTGTACCGGTCCTTTCTAGGTACACACTCACCTCTACTGCTAGTGCGGTTAGTTCAGGAATGTCAATTGCTTTTGGAGAGAGAAATGGTACGCTTCACATCGATGGAGAAACAAAATCACTCTCACCAATTACCTCGATGTGCGAACTTTCCAATGGCGACCTTCTGGTCGGATGCAGCGAGGGATTGCATTGCTATCGCGGAGCAGAAGAAGTCTGGGGAATACCCCTTGAGACCGGGGTTGATGGAATCTATGATCGAGTAATCATCGATGGCTTAGGCAGGGCGCATATAGTGAATACAGATGGTTCAATACTTGCGCTCGATGCAGAAAGTGTTCTTCATGTAGCAGTATCAAAAACAATTGCACTTTCAACAGAATCAGGTTCAGTAATCACCTACTCACTCGATGGACACAGACTTTGGACTCGTCCAAATAGAGGAGAAGTAGGTGAGAGGATTACGGCGATTGGTTGGCATTCATCCCGCCTTGTTGTCGCAAGAGAAGGACATGGATTAGTCCCAGGTGAAGAAGAGGCTCTTGAAGTCGAAATTTGGGATGATGAAATACTTGAGAAACGCTTTGATGTCAAACATAGAGTGATTGCAATCGATGGGCCTTGGATGGGCTTAGATATGGGTGGAGTGATGTTTGAGGGAGAATTAGTAGCAGAATTATCCCATCCTACTCATACAGTTATTGATCGAGGTAATCATTGTCTAGCAGGCAGTTGGTTTCATCTTCACAGAATTTCTTCAACCGGTATCGAGTGGTCTGTAGAGACTCAAGGAATGGTCGAGCAGGTATCGTGCAATAGTGATGGCACTTCCGTTCTCATCGCAGGTAGCGATCAAAATGACTACACCGATGCTGAACCCGTGGTCCAAATCGATTCGAATGCAACACCGGTATCTGTTATCGAAGAAGAGACCACTTTGGATGATTGGGGAGATGCACCAACAATAGAAATCGATGCGAGCGAATTGTATGGCGACACTCAATCCATCGAGGATATTGCAGGGATTGAAGCTGCACAGTCAATGGTTGGCAGCGATCTCTTATCGGCTCTAGAAGAAGAAGTTGAATCCATCGAATCAGATGAGGACGAAGACGACCTCATGCTTTCTCTTTCCCTAGATGCAGAGGAGATTATTGCTCCATCTTGTGATGCTGGTGGTGACCAGCAAGTAACTGCTGATGAAGATGGTACTGTGGTGGTATTATTGGATGGAAGTGGAACCGATGATCCTCAAGAGAGAATTGTCCAATGGTCATGGATAGATGGAACCGGTCGTGAGATTGGCACGGCAGACCGATTAAGAGTCAAGTTGATGCGGGGAAGCCACCGGTTCGAACTACGCATAAGGGATAGCGACGGCCGCTGGTCGTCGGATAGTCTCGATGTCAGGGTCGAATGAATATGGTAGCCTCACCGTGTATTGCACATTTCTTTGTCACTGCATTGCAGCAACGCTGCTCGATTGTGACACATCCCGAAACAGGAGAAACGGTGGTAATCGATGGCGGTGGCGATAGTGACCGCATCATCGCTTGGCTCGATGAGGGGATAGGAAATCCCGATGCGATGATTGGCTCTTTTACTGGACAGAGAAAGGTAGTAGCACTAATCAACACCCATGCGCACTTTGACCATAGCGGACACATTCCATATCTCAAAGAACACTATGGCCTTGAATGGTGGATGCATGATGATGACACATATTTGCAATCACTAGCCAAATTATCCGGTGAGCGTTGGGGATTCAATCTGCCAGAACCCGCAGTAGCTGAACATCATTGGGAGCATGGTGACGTCCACACTTTCGCCGGTATGGACTTCGAGATAATCCATACTCCTGGTCACACCCTTGGAGGATGTTGTTTGCGCCTCCAGATAGAAGATGGGCCCGACCATCTATTCGTAGGAGACACCCTATTCCAAGGCTCAATTGGCCGAACAGACCTTCCGCACTCCGGCGGTGATCTCGATTTGCTATTGCGAATGATTCGAGAGAGATTGTGGCCATTGGATGATGCTACAGTAGTCCATCCTGGACACGGCCCCCTCACAACGATTGGAGAAGAGAAAGCCAACAATCCCTTTCTCAATGATGGGCATCGAGGCAGAGGCGCCTGGATGTAATCAGTAATCGTATAGATTGTCCCAAATTTCATCTAATTTAGTTAGGGTTGTGGGGATGTCAGAGACGCTTAATTTGTCTCCGTCCTTAGACAAAAGCCCTAACTCCTCGAGTTTGCCAACTGCATCATCGACTTCAAAGTCAACAATTACTCCATGGTTTCCAAGCCACGATTCAATTGCATCATCTAATTCTTCTTCTGTTTGATTTGGATTATTGTGCAAAAAGGTGTAGGCGAGAAGTGCTTCCTTTACCTCTTGATCTTCACCAAGGCCAACCACCATGTTCAAAACGGCTTCATCATTTGCCTGGCCCTTGAAATATAGATCCTTTGAAACTTGTGAAAGATATTTTTCCTTTGTCTTACGGTAGCCCAAATACGACTTCAAAATATATGTTCCAAGCGCTGATAGAATACCACCTAAGAGTGAAAGGCTAGTTTCACCAGAGCCGGCTCCAAAGAGTACTGGTCCGAACTTCATTCCAAGAGTAACTATTCCACCAATCAGTGGAGCAGCAATTTTGAGTTTGTCGACATTCCTCATATTTGGCGTAGTATTGGGGAAAATAACCTCAAGATCTAATTTCGGGATATTATTGAACATGCGTAGATGCAGCCCCATACCTTGTTCACCAGGGTCGTGCTTCTTTTTTCCCTCTGAATTGAACCATGAACTATCTTTGAATGAAATAATTTGTAGAACTTTGTCCCATGCATCAACCTCGACAGTCTCTTTCTTGAAACCAAGGAAACCTGTTTTGCGTTCATTCTCAAAAGTCAATACTCCAAGTTTGAACAAACGCATTGTGGAGAATTCATCGAATCTGACATCGAGACTAATTGGAAAGACATCTTCTCCCTCGAGTGCAGCATCGATTTCCTTTTCGGTAATCTCTTCCCAATTTCCGTCTTTTAGTACCTCTTCAAAAACCGATAGGAATTCAGTAGTCTTTCCCATTTCCAGTTTTTCACTGCTAAGTGATGGACTGAGTAATTCATATGCGCTGGAGAGTGATTTTTGGCATCCGTGCAGCCTGTGGTGCCACAAAGCCTCAATCATTTCACTGATTTGAGAGATTCCAGTGTAATTGTTGGGGTCAGTCATCGAGTCATCGAGTAATTTTTGTTTGATACTCGCAACTGAGAGCGGGATGTATGCTTGGACGCCATCCATGTTTGCCATGTCATGCCATAACCGGTTGATTACTTGAAAATTCTGTTCAAGCCATCATTGCGCTCAATGCGGATTCTAGCACAGGTAGTGTTTCTTCCCACGTTGCTACGATTCCATAATCAGCATGGGCGAAAATCGGTGCATCAGCATCCTTGTTGATAGCGACAATGTATTTGCTGGAACGCATCCCTGCAAGGTGCTGAATTGCTCCAGAAATTCCCACTGCGATGTAGAGATTGGGATTGACTGTCTTACCAGTCTGTCCGACTTGCATGCTGTGAGGAATATCATCCCAAGTATCGACAGCCGCACGAGATGCTCCTACTGCTGCACCGAGAACATCAGCAATGCGCTCGAGGTGAGAGAAGTTGTCAGGGCTACCCATTCCACGGCCTCCGCTGATGATGATATTAGCTTCAGCCACATCGAGACGTGCACTTGCACGAGCGATGATTTCCTGAACTGCAGTTGCAACATCTCCAGATTGGTCGACGACGCTTACATCTGCTCCTGATGCGTTAGCAGCGGGGAAGATGTTTGCACGAACACTAACAGCAGCATCTCCAGAAAGAGCGACGGTTTGCATTGCTTTACCAGAATAGATTGGGCTAGTTAGGTTAGAGCCATTGATTGCGACGACATCTTGTACGACTGCGAGGCCACGTCGTGCAGCTACGCGTGCAAGGAGATCCTTGGACTGAGGTGTTGCTGCTGCGAGTAGAGTTCCCGCTGGTGCTGCAGCATCGATTGCTGCTGCCCAAGACGAGGCGTCGTAATTCTCGAAACATCCTCCCTTGACAGCGATGGTGCGCCCTGCACCTTCGAATCCAGCGTTATCAGCGATGGATGAATCCGTACATGGAACAATGATTGTAGGCGTGGTGCCCATTGCGATTGCAGCGCTAACTAATTCTGCGGTAACAGGTGCTACAGCGCCCTTGCTTGTTTCTGCTATGATGATACTTTCACTCATTTCTTCACCTCAGATTACATTGGCTTCATCACGAAGCAAACTTGCGACTTCTGCCGCACTATCTCCACCCTCGTATTTCTTGCCGGCGGGTTTTGCTGGAGGTGGAGATTGAGATACTACGGTAACACTAGCAGCAGGAACTGCTGCTGAGATGACATTGACTTGCGCTCTCTTTGCCATCATGATTCCTTTGACATTGGGCTTGCGAACCTTGATGCTTCCTTTGTCGCAAGTGATGACTGCATTTCCAGAGACAGCAACCTTGGCTGCGCCGCCTTCTGCAGGAGCGGTAGCAATAATGCCACCATCAAATGCTACATCACTGACATTGGATACCGAGGCCCATCCTAGGCGTTCTGCAATTCCTGGTCCTGTTGAGCCAGCGCCAGTATCAGCTGCGGTTTTGCCACAGTACACCACTTCGCCACCGATTTGTCCGATAGCATCAGCAAGTGCAGATTGAATTCCATTGGAATCAAGTTCACCCCATGAGTCATCCCAGACTCGGGTAATTTCGTCAACGCCGATTGCCTTGGCATCTTTGAGAACTTTATCTGCTGCTGCGGGGCCAAGGGTTAGAGCAGTAACACTGCCACCAGCAGCCTCTTTGTGTTGTAGTGCAGTTTCGATTGCGAATTCGTCGTATGGGCTAATTACCCACTTGACAGCAGAAAGGTCCACTCTATCTCCATTCACTACAATGCGTGCATTGGTGTCAGGAACTCGCTTGACAAGTACCACGATATTTGGCATATGATTCACTCCAACCCCTAGGGGTTGAATTTGCCGACCTGAAGTCCGTTGAAGAACCTTCTCACGCTCACTTAGTGAGTTCATTAACACTGTCAAGAGTTTCTGGGGCTGCTTCAAAATGTTCTGAAACTACAGCGAGTCCACGGGAAATTCCTGCTGCAACACCCATTTTCGCATCGAATGGATGAAGCGTTCCATCGGCAACTGCGGCCTTGAATGAGTCGAGATCGGTCCATGTCGAAGGTTCTCCAAATTCAGGCTTAGGAGTAACGACTACCTCACCAAATTCGGGGAGAATGATATGTTGAATTAATTCGTAAACTGGCGAATCAGGTTGCTCTGGGTCAAGAAATGCTTTCTTCATTTTCTTAGCCAATTTATTGTCATCATCGTGAAGGAGAATAGCACCATTTGGGTCAGACTTACTCATCTTGTGGTCAAAGGACTCCATACGAGCGCCACTCGACTTTAGACCCGAGATGATCGGAGTGTGCAAACAGGTTGCTTTGTACCATCCCCACCGGTCTGCTACATCGCGCATATACATGTGCGCTTTTCGCTGGTCCATGCCTCCAATTGCCACGTCTATATCCATTTCAAAAATATCAGCAGCTTGTAGGGCAGGATAGAAGAAGCGTGATAAATCTCCATCGGAAGATTCCTCATCACGTCCCATGATTGAGAATGTTCTGCGAACTCTTGCGAGGCTCATATTCTTGGAACAACGTAGAACTCTCGCCCAGTAATCGCCAGAATCCATGATGCTGGATGCCCAAAGGAAGCGCAATTGTCCAGGCCCATCTCCCTCTGGAGGATTGCCTAGAAGTGCTCTGAAAGTTTCTTCCATATAGCGAGCAGTAACCTGAATATCGTCCATGACTCCCTCGAATTTGTCATTTACCCATGCATGCCAATCTGCTAGGAAGATCAAGACATTGGCATCTGCATCGAGCATTCGACGCATTTGCAAGGAAATCACCTTCCAACCGATGTGTGCTTTTCCGGAAGGCTCGAATCCAACATAGCAACGAATGACGCCATCGCCACCGGCAGAAGTACCATCTGCGATACAGTTCACAATGTGGTCAATACCGACGGCTTCGTCGACATCATCTATCATCAGACGAAGCCGACGTAGTTGTTCCTCATCGAGTTCGGCGACTCGGGCGCAGCGCGACACGAGGTCTTCCATTATGCTCACCTCAACCGAACAACTTGTTCAACTTCTCGGATAGAGAAAGCGCACGAGTGCCATTTCCTTCCTCTAGTTTCTCTTCGATTTGACGAATTAAGTCTTCAGCAGTTTGCTTCTTTTCGTCGCTAACATTTGAACTGACCTCCATAAATTTTCGAGCCATAGAGATTGCAGACTTCGACTTGGAGATCTTCTTTGCACCCTCCTTTGCCTTGTCACCTCGTTGTTTGGAATTGTAACCTGTTGCTTCATCGAGAAATCCAGACCAACGCTTGCGAGATTCCATAGCTGCTTCTCGTCCGCCATCTCCTCCAAGGAATTCTGAGAGGTCTTCGCCTTTCATCTGGGTTACGTCGACTACGAGTTTACCATCTTCGGAGTATTCTCCCTTAACATGGGTAAGTATTGCGAATGATGCAGTGAATACACCGCTACCATCTACTACGACATCGTCAAAATATTGGGTTGCTAACTTAGCAAGTCCTGCATTGCCACCCATAGCCTTTGTCAAACCTCTCTTTACCTCAAAACGCTCCATATCACTTGCCACCTCGATTACCTCAATAAGGCCTAGGGTCAAAGCAGTTGGTCAGACCACGGCCTTTTTGGCTCACTTACCGTCGCCGGAACATGCGCCGAGTTGCCATTGCTTTGGTTCTCATCATGCTATTGCCATCTGTAATGGCAGAGCCTGATGCTACTGTAGACATAGTGATTGAGCGCCATCTCGCCGAATACGATATCGGAATCGATGGCGGCGCAGTATCTCCAGATGGCGAGGTTGTTATTCTGTTCGGAGCCGAGGGTTACGCACATCTGATCAAGGCCGTAGAGGCTGACCAGGAACAATTTGATGTCCAACTAGAAACAGGGCAACAAGATGTGAATGATGCTGCATGGCATCCTTCTGGAAACACTGCACTACTCGCTGGAGATGCGGGGGAGTTCCGCCGCTATGTTGCAGAATCCTATTCGATAGAATCCGTCAATGAAAGTTCTGTATTAGCAGGAGAGGACATTGAAGCAGTAGTTTGGAGAGCAGGTGGAGATAAGGCATACCTTGCCAGTTATAGCGGCAAAGTTTGGTCATATAGTAGCGGTGAAGGATTTACTGAAATCCCTACTGGGGAAGAAGGAAGAATCACCGATATCGCTTGTCATCGAAGCCAGAACATCTGTCTTATTGCAAGCGTTAGTAATGGAATTGGCGTAATTGGTGGAGATGATTCATTCAATTGGATAGGCAAGCCTCACTACACATGGATTGGAGTTTCTTGCGACGATGGTTCGATGAATGTGTGCACTGGGTATGCAAGTGGGAAAAACACAGTCGAAATCAACCTAAACATCATTACTCCAGGTGATACTACTCTTGGTATGATGACTTCATTCAACGAGATTGAAGGCGATACTGTCAGGGATGATCGTGGGGCTGATGGCACAACACTCGTTCATCTCGCACCACTTGGACTAATCCGTGTTGAACAGGATAGTGGCGAGGCATTCTTGATGTTCAACAATTCAGATGCATTACAGCAAGACCCTATGCTCGCAGCAGACTCTGTAGCGGTCGCATGGGAGAATTCCAAAGGAAATGGGTATGTTGTTACCAGTGATGGACGGATTGTATCGTTCGCTCCTGAAGTTGAAGAGGAAGAAGACACAATTATTGTATTAGCAATTGGAATTGTAGTGATTATTTGTGTACCAGGAGTTTTCCTAGGTCTAATTTATTGGAACTCGCCATGGTTGCAGAGAAAGTATCTCGAATTGCGTGGAAAGGCCCCAAAGAAATCCAAGTAAGGCGTACCAACCTTCATGAGGCACTTTCACACGGAGTAGTAACATGGAGCCCTTTGAAGGACTCGACTTCTACGATATCGAATCACTCCTTACAGAAGAGGAAGTAATGATTCGTGACATGGTGCGCGATTGGGTCGATGAAGAAGTTCTTCCAAAAATTGAGCACGCTTGTGCAGAGGGAGTATTCCCAGATGAATGGCGTGTTGCCCTTGGAGAAATGGGAGTATTGGGTGCGCCACTGAAAGGCTATGGCTGCCCAGGACTATCCTATGTAGCATACGGGTTAATCTGTCAAGAACTCGAGCGCGGCGACTCAGGATTACGTTCCTTTGCTAGTGTTCAAGGCTCACTTGCTATGTACCCAATTTGGGATTTCGGTAGTGAGGAGCAGAAGGAAAAATATCTTCCCAAAATGGCTAGCGGTGAATGGGTAGGTTGCTTTGGATTGACCGAGCCAGATTATGGCTCCAATCCAGGTGATATGATTACCAAGGCCGAAGACAAAGGAGATCATTACCTCCTAAATGGTGCAAAGATGTGGATTACCAATGGAACAATCGCAGATGTTGCAGTCGTTTGGGCAAAATTAGATGGCGTCATCAAGGGATTCATCATCGAGAAAGGTGATGAAGGATTCAGCGCTCCAGAGATGAAGGGCAAGCACTCTCTCAAAGCGAGTGTAACCAGCGAACTCGTATTCCAAGACTGTAAGATTCCAAAGGACCGAATGCTTCCCGATGTCAAGGGCTTGCGGGGTCCATTTTCGTGTTTAAACAATGCACGCTTTGGAATTAGTTGGGGTGCACTTGGTGCAGCTATGGCATGTTTCCATTCCGCCAAGACCTATGCTCTCTCTCGCATCCAATTTGGTGAGCCAATCGCTAGTTACCAATTGGTACAGAACAAGTTGGCATGGATGCTTCGTGAGATTACCAAGGGACAACTTCTCGCATACCACTTAGGTAAGAAGAAGGACGATGGGACTTGGTTCAACGAACAGATTAGTCTTGCTAAGATGAACAATGTTGACATCGCTCTGCAAATAGCCCGTGAAGCACGAGATATACACGGTGCAAATGGAATCCTAGACGAGTATCCTGTAATGCGCCATATGGCAAACTTAGAGTCGGTAAAGACCTACGAAGGAACCCATGATATTCACAACTTGATTATCGGACGCTACATTACAGGTATCCAGGCTTTCACACGAAATTCGTGATCAGTCAGGACCGCCAGTCCAATCTTCGCAATAGTCGAATTCGTTGCTAGATAGGGCATCATCCCATACTCCCAATTCTTTGACGGGAGTCCCATCTGACCATTCACCCATGTAGCGGAATTCGTCAGAATCGAGTAATGCCAGTCTTGAATTTTCATTTTGTGTGACCATCCAATCCGCTTGAGAAGCAACTCTGCGGTAGAATGCCCAATCTGCTAGAGTGTCGTGGGTCTCACTCGCTTGGAGATAATGGGAAGAAACCAATCTTGGGAATCCATGGCGATCACTTGGAGATTCGATGAAGAGTGCATTTTCTCCAAGAAGTGCTTGGTGATGCACTCCAAAGCAATCGCTGACGCTCATATCATCTTCGCTGATGACAATGTGAGCCATGAAATTCTCTGGAATTAGTGAAGTATCGATTTGTAGATGTTCCTGTACCGGCCGTGCATACGGTGCCTCAAGGTCGAGGAATAGTGATTCATTCCCCCATCCTCTCTGCAAACTCCAGTCCATAACCATCAGTGCATAGCCAGCGCCGAGGCTATGGCCACCGATTAGAAGATTAGAGGTATCGACATTAGCCGAAAGTAGACTTTCTGCGTGGTCAAGACCAGCCTGTAATGCGATTGCTCTTGGAACGTGGTATGGATGGTTCGCCATTCCATCCTCCTCATGCAGAACATAGGTATCATGTCCTTCGGGTAGAACATCTGATGGATATTGAATGAAAGCTACTGCCATTCCCCTAGATGCGAGATGAGCAACCCAATCTTCGTAGGTACTGAATTGAGGATTTGCGAAACCGTGGAGGATGATTGCAAGTGGCATTTCTCCATTAACATCTGGAATGGTAA
>Ga0208639_1001941_pt1 | contig 12677 bp, 9 predicted proteins | sample ETNtaG_33_FD_185772 | JGI IMG/M metagenome (GOLD analysis project Ga0208639, IMG submission 185772) | Marine microbial and viral communities from oxygen minimum zone, Eastern Pacific Ocean - ETNP201310SV76 (SPAdes) (version 2) | ecosystem: Environmental > Aquatic > Marine > Oceanic ...
CTGCTCCTGAATCATTGTTGCAATTCAATGAAATAAGTATGATAAACTAACATTCAACTTGGACCACTTTAAGGGGGCAGGTCACTTTTGTTCTTCAAGTTCTTTTTCATGTTGTTTGAGTTCGGTGATATCCGTCGAAATTGTAACAAAACCTCCATCTTTCATTTTTGAATTTAATAATCTCAACCAACTTCCATCTTTTCCTAGAATTTCAAAAGGAATCCCTGCATTTTTTAATCTTTCATCAAATTGCCTCCCTGCCCATTCTTCACTATCCTCTTCAGGAGGAGGATGAAATATATTATTTTTTATTCCATTAATATATGCATCTTTATGTTTTAAACCAATTTCAGCTTCTTTACCGAAACTGTCTTTAAAACTTTTCTTTCCTGCTTCATTAATTTTTACGAGTTTTCTTTCTCCACTCCATATGAAAATAGCATTAGAACTATTCTCCATCAGTTCATCTAAACGACTATCCGCCAGCTTAAGTTTGTCTGATTCGATTTTTTCATAGTGGATATCCTGAATCAACCCGTACATTTTCGAAACTCGACCAGAATCGTTCCGGATTCCTCTACCTCTTTGAAGAAACCAACGCCATTCCCCTTCATCTGATGGAATTCGGTATTCAGAAACAAAACCCTGAGTTTCATTTTTCAAATGCTTCTGTATTTCCAAAAGATAATGATCAACATCATCTGGATGCATTAAATCAAGAATTTGTTTTGAAGTTTCAGAAGCAATCAGATTGGTCGGTAAATTCAACTTTTTTACATCCTCAGAAAATAAAATTTGATCCGTTTCCGCATCCCATTCATAAGCAAAACCGGACAAGGCTTCCATCGTAGCCGAATACCTTTGCTTGTTCTCGGCCAATTCCAATTCGACTTTTTTCACTTCAGAGATATCTGTATTGAACTGAAGGATATAACCATTCGAAACCGGGGTATCCCTTACCTGAACCCAACTGCCCTTAGGAGAAAGAATGGTTAACTCCTGAGAATTGCCCGTCTCTCTTGCCAGTTTTCTGATTTCCTTTCTTTTTTCATAATGTTCCAAAGTAAACGTTTTAGAATCGAACAGACTCTGAGTGAATTCACTGAATTTGATGCCAACATCTAATTTACCACCTAGACTTGAAATGAGTTCCTGAATCTCCTTATTTATGTATAACAGAACGTCATCAGGGTCCCATAACATGACCCCGGTCCTGTTGACATCAAAGGCCTCCATCAGAATGGCCGTGGTGTCCTTAGAATGATCCATTTTCAATCCCTTTTTTTAAATTGCTTTCCCAATAGTTTCATCCGAGTTAATTCTTTGGGAAAGGATTAAAGACAATGACAAAGTCTCAACGCATCAAACATTGCAGACGGAATGTCACGACTGGACAAAGCGTCGCCTATTCGAAATAGTGCAAATCCTTCATCTTTCAAACCGGGTTGCGGAAAGCCTTGAATCAGAGCAGAAGTTTCCATAACCCCCTTGTTCGAAGACAAATCTTGTAACCCATCATAAAGATCGGTAATTGGAACTGTCCCGTATTCTATCACCACGGAATCTCCTTCAAACCGCAAAATTTCGCCTGTCAATTCATGTGCGAAAATCCCGAGCAGATTGTTTCCGGATCGTTCAACAGACACGAGGCTTAATTCGGCATGGGGTAAAATACCCTCTTCTGCAAATCGTTTCCTCCAAATGACCCGTTCCGCATAAACAAGTTCTTTTGCGAGAACTTCATCCAACATGACATAGTGAACCGTTTTTCCGGCATGTTTCGAACGTTCGGCGACCATTGGTGCAGCCTGACGCCCCGTGCCATCGTAAATGATAACCCTAGTTCCGAGTGAAGCATTGCCACTGATTGCATCCCAACTGCTGATGCAGTGCTCGGATCCTTGAAACCCTTCCAGGTTTGGGATCCCACCCGTTGCTATAATCACGATGCTGGGAGATTCAGACATCACATCCTCGACCTCTGCATAGGAATTGAGGCAAACATCAACATGGAGTCGTTCTAGTTCCTTTTTGCGCCATTCTACAATCCCATTAAGATCACGTTTCCAATCGCTCCTCTCTGCCAGACGGAGTTGTCCCCCGAGTGCATCGGCAGCCTCAAAAAGTTTCACCTTATGTCCTCGTTCAGCACAAACACGGGCTGCTTCCAATCCTGCGGGTCCTCCTCCTACCACTACCACTTTGTGAATTGGACCCGGGGTCTTTTCCAGGGTCTGGGGCCAGAAACGTTCACGACCTGCGGCAGGGTTATGGATGCAGGTTGGGCGACGGTCTCCCATGCAGTGTGATGTCCCAACACAGGGGCGTATGCGATCTTCCTCACCACGTTTGATCTTGTTGACAATCTGAGGATCCGCAATATGCGCGCGCGTCATGGCCACCATGTCCAAGAGTCCTTCCCGGATGGCATACCTTGCCGTGGCAATGTCCGAAATTTTGGCTGCATGAAAAACCGGCAACCCAACCTCCTTTTTGAAGGAAGCAACCCGATCCAACCATGGTGCACCAGGCATCGCCATTCCCGGCATGCATTCATTGGCTAGGGCCAACTCCGTATCGATCCGTCCAAAACTCAAATTGAAAAAATCGAAGAGGCCTTCTCTCTCAAAAACACTTGCAATCTCAAGTGATTCTTCGAAAGTTGAACCTCCTCCCTCACTTTCGTCAATGCTCATACGGATACCGATGATGAAGTCGGGACCAACCCGATTACGGATTTCCTCATGCACCATCAGGGCGAATCGGCATCGGTTTTCGAGACTTCCTCCAAATGCATCGGTTCGTCTGTTGGTGAAGGGAGAGAGAAACTGTCCGATGAGGTGACCGTGTGACATGGTTTCCAAACCGTCCAAACCACCTTTTTCCGCTCGCACCGCAGCATCTCCAAAAGCTTTGACGATCCTGTTGATATCATGGCGGTCTATCTCTCGGGGTATGGACCGATGACCCGTCTCACGCAGGACCGAAGGTGCCAGGGTAGGCAACCAGTTTTGGGTATAGGTTTCAGCACGACGACCAAGATGCGTCATCTGGATCATGATTGCTGCCCCTTCAGCATGGATCCTGTCTGAGAATTGTTGAAGGTAAGGAATGACGGAATCGACTGAAACATTCAGCTGATTTGAAGACCAGAGGGAATCTTCAGCAATGTATGACGAACCACCAAACATCGTCAGGGCAAGCCCTCCCTTAGCCTTCTCCAGATGATACCGTTGATAGGTTTCTCCAGGCATGTGATTGAAATCACCCAATCCACAGGCATGACTGGTCGACATCACACGATTTCTGAGTATTAAATTTTTGAGCTTAAAGGGTTCGAGTAGGGGATCTGAAACAGAATTGGAAAAATCCATGAGGCGCCCAGGCTATTTCTTAGATAAACAAATAGAAGAATGGGATGACTGGATTGATATGCCCTGATTAAGAGGTCCAAGTCAAATGTTTGTTAGTCAGGTCCATGGGATAATGAAAAAATAGTATCGTAAAAAGAAAAATTTCATGCCTACAAAACAATTTTCCATCATCGATTGGAGTTTGATTGTGATCGCTGAATGAAGAAATAATTCTTCGGTTCTAATCCAGTGCAACTGAAAAATAGTATCCATGTCCTTAATTGCTTTTTGAGACCTCCAGGAACCCTTGAAAATAAAAAACCCAAGCAATGAACCTGTCGATGCAAATGAACGGCGTGCCAAGAAACCCGTCATATGCTACGCCCCCTCCGCACTTCCGCCAAATCAAATTGACCTGCTTCAATCCATCCGGGGAAGCCTGACTCTAGACGATGAGGTGATCGTTCCTCCACGTGAAGCCGAGTGCTTCGAGGTTCCGGCCGGGCATTTCTTCAGAATCATCAGTCATGAAGGCCCTCAAGTAGGAGACCTCAACTTATGGGCCAAGGAAAATCTTGCAGAAAAATTCTATTCCGGCAAGACCCGTGCTCTTCATGGGACCCATCTTTCCACAGGAGATCGAATGTGGTCTTCATTTCCTTACCTTCGTCCATTGATCACCATTACCCATGACAGCCTGGACTGGTATGGGTTTGACGAAGACGGAGCTTCGGTTCATGACGTGATTGGAACCCGTTGCGATCCCTATACGGCCAAACTTTTATCACGTGTGGATTACCATCACTGCTGTCATTCGAATCTCATACGGGCACTATCAAAATTTAAGGATTGCTCCTCAACAGAAGCCGAAAAATATGTGCATGATGTCCTCAACGTCTTCATGTGCACCGGATTCACCCTGGATACCCATCAGTATTTCATGAAAGCAAGTCCTGTCAGGCCCGGTGACTACCTGGAATTGTTTGCAGAAATCGATTTGCTCTGCGGACTTTCCTCCTGCCCTGGAGGAGACTGTTCTGAAGAACATTCTTCCGATCATGCTCAGTGCTTTCCCCTCAAAGTAGAAATTTTCAGCCCGGAATCAAGTTCTCTTGAAAAATGGATCCCTCCTGCCCCCTCTGCGTATAATCGAATGCACCAAGATATTGAATCATGATCCAGTTCAGGATCCCTTCATCATATGAACTGTTTGAGAACTAAAATCTCAGCTTTCTTTCTTACTCCTATGTTTTACAAATGAATCTGGTACTTGAAGTCCAAGACGTCTCCAAAATTTATGGAGACGGAACGAAAGCCCTCGACCATGTCAGCCTGGAAGTAACAGAAGGTGAAATTCTCGCGCTTTTGGGTGAGAACGGAGCCGGCAAAACAACCCTGATCGGGACCATCTGTGGTATGGTCCAGCCTACTTCGGGCAGGATCCTGGTGAATGGCATTGACGCCTGGAAAGATTACCGGGAAGCCCGCTCAAAACTGGCACTGGTGCCCCAGGAAATTGCACTCGATCCCTTTTCCACGGTTTATCAGACAATCCGTTTTGCACGAGGTTATTTCGGCAAAAAACATCATCCTGATTTCTTTGAAAAAGTTCTGAGGGACCTTTCACTGTGGAACAAGAAGGACAACAAGGTGATGGCCCTTTCCGGTGGAATGAAGCGCAGGCTCTCCATCGCCAAGGCCCTGATGAACGAGCCCAAACTGCTTTTCCTGGACGAACCTACTGCAGGAGTCGATGTGGAACTGCGTAAGAGCATGTGGGAGATGGTTCATGAATTAAGAAAGGGCGGGATGACGATCGTACTCACAACCCATTATCTGGAAGAGGCAGAAAAGCATTCCGACCGAATCGCCTTTATCTCAGAGGGTTCGATTAAATTGGTGGAAGAAAAAGAGGATTTGATGAACAAATATTCCGGTATGAGTCTGGAAGATATATTTTTCGAATTGTTCAGCAACAAAGAATGACATGAAGATCAATCTGATTGGGATCTGGACCGTCTACCTCAAAGAAATGACGCGAACTTCCAGAGTAATAGGCCAGACCATTATTTCACCGGTGATCACGACAACCCTTTATTTCGTGGTTTTCGGAGCTGCCGTCGGGTCGAACATCGATGAACTTCAAGGAGTCTCATATGGGGCTTTCATCATGCCCGGGTTGATCATGCTTTCACTGACGACCAATTCCCTGACGGCTTCTTCAAGCGGAATCTATTTCCCAAAATGGACTGGAGTGATTTATGAACTGCTGACCGCACCCCTCTCCTATTTTGAAATCTGCCTGGGCTACGTGCTGGCGGCAACCACCCGAGCCTTCATCATCGCGGTGATCATCTTTCTGGTTTCCCTGTTTTATGTCGATCTCACCATGAAGCACCCATTGTTTTGTCTTTTTTTCGCTTTCATCACCACCCTTTCCTTCGCATTGTTCGGGTTCGTCATCGGTTTGGCGGCCAATTCCTTCGAACAGTTGACGCTGATGCCAAATTTTGTCATCACCCCGCTTTCGTTCCTCGGAGGGATTTTCTACAACCTGGAAATGCTCCCTCCTTTTTGGAGAAACGTTTCTGTGTTCAACCCCTTCGTCTACATGAACAATGGTCTGCGTTATGGTTTTTACGGGATCACCGATGTCGATCCAGGGCTTTGCGTCATCGTGATTTTCCTCTTTACCGCCCTCAACCTCTCCATAACCCTCTGGATCTTCCATACCGGTTTCCGCTTAAGGCAGTAAATGAATTTATGGAATTTAGCAACGGTGGGAACTCTTGGAAAGACTCAGCCTTGATACCACTCCAAGATTAAAATTCAGGACATCACTTCGGCAATGGCCTGAACCATAAGAACTTCTTTAGACCAGTTTCTGCTTTCCAATCGGAAGTTTACGTATCCTTTTTCCCGTTGCTGCAAAGATGGCGTTGGTGATAGCTGGAGGAATTGGCATCAAAGAACCGTCAATTCCCCTAACATCTTCATCACTTTCAATGATAGTCACATTGATTTCCGGGCAAACTTTCATTCTCGCAATTTTATAATCATCATAGTTTGATTGCGAAACACGACCATCATGGAAAGTTATTTCTTCCTTGAGTGCTACCGATATTCCCATTACGACGGATCCTTCAACTTGTGAAAGGACTATATCAGGATTAATGATCTTTCCGAAATCTACAACGACGTCAACTTTTTCAATTTTAAGTTTGTTTCTCTTCCCGATTGCGACTTGAACAACAGAGGCGACAATTCCCTTACCTATCATTTGTGTAAGAGCGATTCCCTTCCCCTTTCCGTCTGGTAATTTTTCACTCCAATTGGAAACCGTATTTAATTTGTCTAAGACATGAATTAATCGTGGATGATTAGAAATCAATTTCTTTCTATATTCTAAAGGGTCGGATTTTGATAAGAATGCACACTCGTCTATAGCGCTTTCAAGAAAGAAATTATTGCTTAAAAAAACTGTTCTCCAAAAACCATTTGGAATTCCGAAGTCGACATGCTCGTATTTTACATCTACGTTTTCTATATCATAATAATGTTTTACTCCAAATTTGGTGGAGAACTTTTTATTAATAAAATGAGTATGTGCTGTTTGATAATGACTGAATGGGTCAAAATCCAGCATTGAAAATAATTTGTAACGACGATACCAATGTGAAGGTTTGACAAATTGATTCATCAATTGTTTGGGTTGTCCATCTTTATCCAAAGATATTTGGAAACGACTCTTGCTACCAGAATGATAATAACCATGTTGAATATCTTCTTCACGGCTCCATAAAATCTGTACAGGTTTTTTGATTGCTTTGGATACAATCAAAGCTTGTTCCACGAAATCAACTTCCAACCTTCTTCCAAAACCACCTCCAATGGGCATAGTATGAATGATAATGTTTTTTTCACTCAATCTTGTAATTTTTTTAGCTTTTTCTAATGTCCAAGTTTGAGCTTGAGTTGGAGCCCAAATTTCACATTTCTGATCTGTAACAAAAGCAGTACAATTCATTGGTTCTATCGCGGCATGACTGAGATAAGGAGTTTCATATTCCAGTTCTAATATATTTTCCCCTTTTAATTGTTTTTTTCCAATTTTATTTAGAGTCTCATCAAATTTTTTTCCAATAATTTGACTATTGATCCCTTCAGAATTCCCTCCATGGTAGTTAAATTTTAAGCATTCTGCCCCCTTAATTGCATTCCATGTAGAATCTGCAACGATTGCGACCCCATTCGGTATTTCTATGATGTCTTCAACACCTTTAAGTGACATGACTTCTGCTTGATTGAGAACTTCCAATGATCCGCCAAATACTGGTGACTGTTTAATCATTGAAAATCTCATACCAGGCAATCTGATATCCGTACCGTATATGATTTTTCCGTTAACTTTGGATGAAGTATCTAAGCGTTTAATCTTTTTTCCGATTATTTGATATTCGTTGGGTGATTTGAGTTTAGGGGATTTAGGGAATTCGAGTTTTGAGGCAATATCAATTAAATTTCCATATTTAATGGTATTTCCTGTATGGACATGTTTTATTATCCCGTTTTCTGCAATGCATTCATCTTGTCTTACATTCATGAATTCCGCCCCAGACTGGAGAAGTAATTCTTTAGATCCGGCACCTATATTGGCTAAAAGCTCTTTCCAAACATGAATTCCATTTGAACCTCCTGTAAATTGCGCACCTATACTACTCCTGTATATATCATTATGTGATCCTGTGATCACCTTGATGTCTTGGAGATTACATTCTAATTCTTCAGCAATAATCATTGCATGGGCAGTATGGGTTCCTTGGCCCATTTCTGAAACCGGACTAATAATGGTTATTTTGTTGTCCTTTGAAATACGGACAAATAAGCCTAAATTTTCAAATTTTTCATCTAGGCTACTGATTTTAGGGGGAGAATGAATCCTGCAACCCACCAGCATGGTTGCAGTACCAATGGAAGTGACTCTGATGAAATTCCTGCGGTTTATTTCTTGTAAACCTGTAGGCATCTCAATTTTGTTTTAAATTAAATAAAAACTTTTCTTCACTAAATTCAAAACTTTTCTTCACTATTTCTGAGTTCGATAAAATTAAAGTTTAGGCTAATTTTTGTTTTCCAATGGGTAATTTACGTATGCGTTTCCCAGTAGCAGCAAAGATGGCGTTGGTGATGGCTGGTGGTGTTGGGGGCAATCCGGCGTCTGAACCAGTAGGTTCGTAATTGCTATCCATAACTCGGACATTGATAGTTGGAGCATCTTTCATCCTTGCAATCTTGTATTCGTCATAGTTGCTCTGCTCCACCATTCCGTTTTTAAAGGTGATCTCTTCTTGGGTCGCAATCGAAATACCCCAAATGACACAACCTTCAACCTGAGCTCTCAAAGTATCAGGATTGACGTACTTTCCAACATCAATAACGCAATCGACATTGTGTACCACCAATTTACCCCGCTTATTCACGGAAACTTCTGCAACTTCTGTGCAAACACTCCCCTGAAAATTACATATTGAAATCCCCCTGCCGTGTCCTTCAGACAGCGGACTGCTCCAGTTCGAATCCTCTGCAACTTGTTCCAAAGCTTTCTTGAATCTTGGGCTATTCTTCAGCAGTTTCATTCGATACTCAAAGGGGTCATCTCCCGCAAGATGTGCGGATTCATCAATTGCACTTTCGAGATAAAACGTATTTTGAAACATGAAGGAACGCCACCAACCTAAAGGAATCTCCAAATCCACTGATGTGTGATCAAAATTCACTCCCTCAAGATCATAATGAGGTTTGAATTTTGGAGCAAAGACAGAAGCTAAAGAACTGGACAATCCCGAGTGTGCACTACTCGAATATGCCATGGGGTTTACATCGATCATGTTCAAAATTGGACTATTTTGTACCCATTGTGATCCTGCAGCTTGCTGGTTTTCCCATTTCCTGGGCATACCATCCTCTCCAAGGCTGATCTGGAAGCGGCTTCTGCTGGTAGGATGATAATAGTCGTGCTGAATGTCTTCTTCACGGGACCAGAAAACCTGAACCGGTTGTCCTAACTCCTTTGAAAGAACGACGGATTGTTCCACAAAATCTTCTCCCCACAATCTAAATCTTCCTCCAAAACCGCCTCCAACATAGGTCGTGTGAACCTTGATCTGATCTTCAGAGAGTCCCGTCGTATCCTTGATTTTGCTCAATGCATTGGACTGAAACTGAAAAGGAGCCCAGACTTCGCAAGAAGTTTCAGAGACCGAAGCCGTACAATTCATCGGCTCAATCGCAGCATGACTTAGGAATTGGATTTCATAATCCAGATCCAGTGTGTTTTTCCCCTCAACTTCAGCTTTTCCCATTTCATCCAAGGTGGAAGTGAAAAGCTGTTCAAGCTCTTCGCTGCCTAAATTATGTGTTTTTCCACCTTCGAATTGAACTTTTAATGCTTCTAATCCCTTTTGTGCATGCCAGGTAGAATCTGCAACTACAGAAATCCCATGAGTGATTGGCAAAACAGCTACCACGCCCTTCACAGACATTGCAGCATTCTTATCAAAAGTAGTGACCTTTCCTCCAAAAAAAGGGGACTGGCTGACAGCCGCATAAAGCATTCCTGGAAGGCGGACATCGGTGCCATAAAGTGCACTGCCGTTGACCTTTTGTGGAGTGTCAATTCGTGACATCGGTTTTCCGACAAAACGGTACCGATCTCTTGATTTCAATCTTGGACTTGAAGGAGGGTCCAGTTTGGAGGCAGCTTCAGCAAGTTGCCCATAGCTCAATTTTCGGTTGCTTGGCTGATGGAGGACAAAACCGTTTTTGGCTTCACATTCTTGGACAGAGACCCCCATTTTGTTGGCGCCAGCCTCAATAAGTATCTCACGAGTTCCTGCTCCTATTTCTGCAAGCCGGTCCCACCACATTCTGATTCCACGGTTACCACCTGTGGATACATCGGAACTTGTATTGTATTCAGAACGAATGGTGTGAGTGGTGACCACTTTGATGTTTTCCCATTCAGCATTCAGTTCCTCTGCAATGATCATCGCATGGGCCGTATGAGTACCTTGCCCCATCTCTGAAGTTGGGCTGATAATGGTGATGCTGTTGTCCTTGGATATTCGGATGAACAATCCTAAATCCTCCGTTTTGGCCATTGGAGTACTGAGGTTTGGATTGGACTGGTAACTGCATCCGACCAACATCCCTGCACCAGCAATGGTTGTCACCTTCAAGAAGGTACGTCGGTTCATGTTTGTATTTTTCATGAGGCCTCCTTCGTCATTTCTGCTGCACGATGGATGGCTTTTCTGACCCGAACGTAGGTTCCGCAGCGGCAGAGATTGAGCATCCCTCGATCGATGTCCTGATCCGATGGGTTCGGTTTCCGTTTAAGTAGGGAGACAGCACTAAGAATTTGACCGGATTGGCAGTATCCGCATTGAGGAACTTCTTCTGCGATCCATGCCTGTTGGACAGGATGACTGTTATCTTCGGAAAGCCCTTCGATCGTTGTGATTTCCTTCCCAGCAACTTCTTCTATCGTCACTCCACACGAACGAACCGGACGTCCTTTGATAAGCACCGTGCAGGCTCCACATTGCTGGATCCCACAACCGTATTTAGTCCCCGTCATGTTTAACGTGTCCCTCAATACCCACAGAAGAGGAGTATCTGCTTCCACATCAACCTGATGCTTTTTGTTGTTGATGGTAAGTTCAATCATTTAGCTCCTTGATAAGTTTGTTTCCAACACATTTTTTTAATCATCCATTACTCATTTGAAAATTCAAGAAAAATGAATTTATCTTTTTATTAATCATGATTTTATAAAAATTAAATTTTTCTTTTTGATCTCTTTTATTTGTAATAATATTCATGTATCCATTCGTCACCCAATAATCGATCGAGTAGAACTTTAACTTAAAGCTTGACTCAACAAGTCAGATATGGGCTCATGCCTTCTGTTTAGAAACCTTTTTCCATGAGTAAAATGCTGAATTTAAAACATAATTTATTATTAAGAACTCTAGTCTTAAGTAGTTTAATTTGGATTTGTGTTTCAATTGTGATCCAGGCTGGAGAAACCCCTTCCGTAGAAGGAACCAAGGTTTATTTCATCAATCTAGAAGAGGGTCAGACGGTAAAAAGCCCCTTTCTGGTTCAATTTGGACTGACCTCAGAAATGGGAATCGCTCCCGCGCTGGCAGACTGGCCGGACACCGGGCACCACCATCTGATCATCGATGCTGCTACTCCCAATCCAAATAAAGCCATCAGCAATAAACACCTTCACCTAAGCCTGGGCCAGACAGAGATTTTTGTTAAATTACCTGCTGGGAAACATACACTTCAGGCGGTATTTGGTGACTATTCCCACGTTCCACACGATCCGCCAGTGATGTCAAAAGTAACAAATATCATCGTTGAATAAGGCTTCCTGATGACAAAAAATCGTCTGACAATTGACCTCCAACTTGCGTTATTTGTGATGATCGGAGCGCTTATCTCCCTTGCCGCCCTCTCCTTTGTGCTGATTCGGATGCAAAGCGGTTATGCAGAAAGTCAGTTCATTGAACGCCATGAAAGGCTGACGAGTTTAATGGCCAGTGAAATGGCTCCGGCTCTTCATTTAGGTGATGGCCGCATCATTGGGAAAAAGGTGAAAGCTTTCGTCGCTACTTCTGAAGAAAACCTGATTCTACTCAAGGCTTTTGACTTAGAAAAGAATGATGTTTACGAGATCAGGAAAAGCGAGGACACCCCGGCTTTGAAACAAATCCTGAAAAAGAACTTTAAGGATTTGAGTGAGGGAGAAAGTTTCATCAAAGAATTCGAGGATTCTTTGGTGATATTCAAACCTGCTATTCTTCCAGGGGAAGAAGTGGGAGGATTCATCGGCATCCTCTGGAGCAAGCATCAACTTCAGGAATTGGAGTGGGAACTTCTGACCACGGCCCTGATCTTTAGCTTTGCCGTTTTGTTGCTCTTAAGTCCACTGACGATTTTTCTGATTCGCAGGTTGATCACCAGGCCGGTGAGCGAGATGGTAATGATGATCGATCAAGGTTCCAAGGAAATAGCTGATGCTAACAATGAATTGTCGAATCGAACCCAACGTCAGAGTTCATCTCTGGAGGAAACCGCGGCTTCGATGGAAGAGATGTCGAGCATCGTCCAGAACAATGCCGACGAAGCCAAGAACGCATCCAGCCTGGTTCGCAACACACGCGGAACCGTCGATTCGAGCCGTGAAAGCCTCCTCGAAGCCGTCCACCGGACTATTGAAACCAATGAACGGATACTGGATGAACTGCAGAC
>Ga0208639_1001966_pt1 | contig 12574 bp, 10 predicted proteins | sample ETNtaG_33_FD_185772 | JGI IMG/M metagenome (GOLD analysis project Ga0208639, IMG submission 185772) | Marine microbial and viral communities from oxygen minimum zone, Eastern Pacific Ocean - ETNP201310SV76 (SPAdes) (version 2) | ecosystem: Environmental > Aquatic > Marine > Oceanic ...
ATAAAGTAACGATTATTTATTAATTTAGAATATTTTTGGTATTTTTTGTAATTTACTCTATAAATTTTTGATTTGATTTTATTTTTTTTAATTAAATAATTTAAGATTTTGTTTTGTTTTTCTATAAATGCATAACTTTTTTTGGATTGATTTTGAATCAATTTAAATTTGGCTTTAACATAATTTTTAAAGTTTCCGTGTCTTTCTAAATGATCTGGATGCAAGTTTAATATTAGAGAATAATCTGATCTAAAAAATTTGCTATAATCTAATTGGTAAGAAGATGCCTCAATTATAAAAATTGTATTTTTTTTTATTTTTCTTTCTAATAGTATTGGATTGCCAATATTACCTGTTAATCTGACATCTTTTTTATGTGCTTTTAAAACGTCAAATAATATTTTTGAAGTTGTGGATTTTCCATTTGTTCCAGTAATAGTGATTTTTTTAATTTTTGGATAACTCAAATAAAATATATCAAGCTCGGTAATTACTTTGGACCTATTCTTTTTTAAATATTTAGATAATTTACATTTATTTATATCTATTCCGGGACTAAGTACTATATAATCAAAAGAATTCTTTTTTAGTTGTTTATAATCGAGTGTTTTTTCTCTATATTTAAACGGAACATTTTTCTGATTATCATCAATTATTTTGCAATCATTTTTTTGATTTAGATATTTAAATGAGGCAAAACCAGATTTGCCAAAACCATAAATTAAAAATTTTTTGTTATAAAATAAATTTTGTCTGGCATTCATTATCTTAATTTTAAAGTTGCCAAACCTATCATCGCTAGAATGATTGATATTATCCAAAATCTTATTACAACTGTTGACTCTGGCCATCCTTTTTTTTCAAAATGATGGTGTATTGGGGCCATTTTAAAAATCCTTTTACCCGTCAGTTTAAAAGAGGCAACTTGTGCTATTACTGATATTGCTTCTAATACAAATAAGCCTCCTATTATAGCTAGAACAATTTCATGTTTAGTAATTATTCCTACGGCTCCTAGAGAACCTCCTAAAGCAAGAGAGCCTGTATCTCCCATAAATATTTTTGCAGGTGGTGCATTAAACCATAAAAATCCTAAGCAAGCGCCTATCATTGATCCGCAAAAAATAGATCCCTCGCCAACTCCTCTTATGTATGGAATTTGTAGATATTCTGAAAAAACAATATTTCCTGTAACATAACTAATAAATGCAAAACAAGCTGCTACAAGTATTACCGGAACTGTAGCAAGACCATCTAATCCATCAGTTAAATTTACTGCATTAGAGGATCCAACTAACACAAATAAGTAAAAAGGAATAAAAAACCAACCCAAATTAATTACTAAGTTTTTAAAAAACGGAAAATATAAATTTTCTAATTCATTAGATTCGCTTGAAAAATATAAAATTAAAATTCCGATTAAAGCCAAAATAATTTGAATAATAATTTTAAATTTAAAGGATACTCCAGAAGAATTATTTTTTTTTATTTTTTGATAATCATCATAAGCACCCAATAAACCAAATGTTCCGGCGATATAAATCAAAAACCAATTGTACGGATTCAAAAGATCACCCCATAATAATACTCCAGAGAAAATTCCCAACAATATCATTAAACCTCCCATCGTTGGGGTGCCTATTTTTTTTACAATATGTTCAGTAGGTCCATCTTCTCTTATTGGATTATGTATTTGTTTAGATGAAAAAAAATTAATTAATGGTGTTCCAATAACAAAAACTACAATCATTGAAGTGAACATTGATAATCCAGTTCTTACCGTTAAGTATTTGAATACATTAAAAAAACTGAAAATATCAACTAAACTAGAAAATAAACTAAATAACATTAACTCTTCCTAATTTTAACTTCTTGGCTATGGTATTTAGACCGGTAGAATTTGATCCTTTAATCATTAAATATTCACCATCTTTAATATCATTTATTAAAAAATTTAAGATATCTTTTCTTGAACATAGGATTTTTCCTCTTTTTTGTGGTCTAATTTTGTTAAATGTATCAATAATATTATTTCCATAGACATAAACTTTATTAATATTAGTATTGTTAAGTATTTGAGCAGCTTCGATATGTAATTTTTTTGAAAATTCACCTAATTCCAACATATCACCTAATAAAATTATTTTTCTCTTTGACCTGCTTTTCAGCTTATTAAATTTATTTAAAGCAAATTTTAATGATAATGGATTGGAATTATAACTTTCATCAATAAGATGAATTCTCTTTTTATTGATTTTAATATAATTATAATCGCCTCTCCCTTCGGGCAAATTATAATTAAAGAATAATTTTTCACTTATATTTTCTAAATCTAGGAAATTTGAAATTACAGCTAGGGTAGCAAGTATATTGTCTATATAAGTTTCTATATTTCTCTTAATTATAAATTTTTTTGATTTTCCATAAATATTTATTTTTAAAGTACTTATATTTTTTAAACTTGTTATTTTTTCAAGCTTAATATTTGATTTATTTTTTTTACTGAAAGAAATTATTTTTAAATTTTTTTTTAAAGCTTTTAAATTTAAATAATTATAAAATTGATCATCTGCATTTATCACAACTGAACCTTGATCTAAAATGTTGTCTATAATTTCTGATTTTGCTTTAGCTATATCAAACAAATTTTTAAAATTTTTAATATGAGCATAAGAAATATTTGTTATTACACCAATATTTGGTTTAATAATTTTTGACAAATAATCAATTTCTCCTTTTTTATCCATGCCGATTTCAAAAACACCAAATTTATCTTTCTTCTTAATATTAAATAATGAAATTGGTACTCCGTACTTGTTATTAAAAGATTTTTGTGAATAAGAGGTTTGATAAATTTTATTTAAAGATTGTCCTAATAATTCTTTTAAAGATGTTTTTCCTGCAGAACCTGTTATAGCGATTGCAATAATATTCGATGATGTTCTGATTAGACTTGAGCAATCTGAAAAAAATTTTAAAGAATTTTCTACTTTAATTTTATTTACACTTTTTTTTCCATAATTTTTATCAATAATGGAGACTGATGCTCCTCTCTTTATTGCCTCATCAGCAAATTTATTGCCATCAATTTTTTTACCTCTAATCCCAAAAAAAATATTATTTTTTTTAACTTTCTTAGAATTAATAGTGGCTTTATTGATTATTACTTTATCTTTTAATTCTTTGCCTAAAGTTTCTTCTACAATATTTGTTTTCCAGTTTTGGTTTAACTTTTTATTTTTTTCTTTAATTGATTTCATTATACAGTCTCTGTCTGAAAAATATCTTTCTCTTTTGTACTCTTGATAAGTTTCATGTCCTTTTCCGGCTACCACAAGTATTTCATTTGACTTAATATTTGTAATAGCAGTTTTAATTGCAAGTTTTCTAGATGGAATTTCAGACAACTTATATTTGCTTATTTTAATTTTTATATTATTTCTTATTTTTCTTGGATTTTCTCCTCTTGGATTATCGTCAGTTAAGTAAATTTTATTACAATAATCATTTGCAATTCTTCCCATAATTTTTCTTTTTGGTTTATCTCTTTCACCGCCACATCCAAAAACTAAATTAATTTTTCTTAACTTAAATTGCTCTCTAATGTTTTTTAAACAAATCTCTAAGGCATCAGGAGTGTGAGCATAGTCTAAGATGACAATTGCATTATTTTTTAAATTTCCTAATTTTTCCAATCTTCCGGGAACTGGTCTTATTTTTTTAATAGACTTTGCAATGTTTTTTAATAATACATTACTTTTGTATGCTGCCAAAATTGACATCATAAGATTTTTAATTTGCACTTTTCCAATTAGCCCAGTTGAAAAATGAAAAATCTTATTATTTAGTGAAAATGTAACCTTTTGATCAAGATTTACAAATTTATGATCAATAATTTTTAAGTTAGAATTTTTGGAACCCAAGCTTAAATTTATAAGATTATTGATTTTTGAAATATTTTTTAATTTTGATGAAATATCTAAATCATTATCAAAAATAATGTATGAATTTTTTTTCATTAATTTCTTAAATAGAATCATTTTTGAATTAAAATAATCTTTAAAAGTTTTGTGATAATCAAGATGGTCTCTACTAAAGTTTGTAAAAATCCCAATATTAAACTTTAAATAATCCAATCTGTGCTGTTTCAATCCATGACTAGAGGCTTCTAAAATTACATTGTTAATTTTTTTAGATTTTAATTTTTCAAGAAATGTATTTATTTTTATTGGATCAGAAGTTGTGTTTGAAATTTTTTGATTTAAATTAATTCCATTAATTCCAAGTGTTCCAATTGATGCAACTTTAATTTTATTTAATTTTAGAATTTGATAATAAAAATTTACAATTGAAGACTTACCATTTGTTCCAGTTACAGCAATTAAATTATTTGGCTTTTTTCTATTTAATTTTGACGCAAACTCTGCGAGTAGCTTTCTAGGATTTTTATTTTTAAGATATAAAACATTTTCGTATAATCTATCTTTTTTATATTTTTCAGAAACAATTATTCTTGATCCTCTTTTAATTGCATCTTTAATAAATTTATTTCCGTCGACATTATTTCCTTTTATTGCAATAAAAATGAAATCTTTTTTTACAAGTTTTGAATTAAAAGATATTCCTTTAAATTTTATTCTTGAATATTCTTTATTTAAATTTGGATAATAATCTTTAAGAAACATTATTTACGCTCTTAATATTTTGTGGCTAAAATTGGTCCAATTTTTTCTATTATTTGTCCTGTTATCCAAACAGTTGTCCAACCTGCCGTGTTTCTCCAATTGCCCTTGTATGGAGCACGTCCATCTCTGTATGTATATATAAATTCTTTATTTGGTTTTGGTTCATCGAGCATAACAATTAATACAAATTTTGGATTTGATGTTGGAAATACAGATGCAAATGTATTTATTTTTTTCTTTGAATATTTGCCTTTTTCTGGTTGATCAGCAGTGCCTGTTTTGCCTCCTATTTGATATCCATTAACATTGGCAAATCCTGCTGTTCCTTCTTCAGTTGAAACTATTTTTCTTAATATAGGATTAATTTTTTTAGATAAATTTTTTTCAAGTATTCTTTTTTTTTTCAGTTTGTTTTCTTTATAAATCAAAGTTGGATTTATTTCAAAACCTCCGTTTGTAATTATAGAATAGCCTTTTGCTAACTGAAGTAATGTAGTTGCTATACCATGCCCAAAAGCTACTGTTGCTAGCTTGCACTTTCCCCATCTGCCTAATTGCGTTTCGCCCAACTCTTCAATATCAAAATTTATATTAGTTAATATACCTATTGATTTTAAAAATTTATCGTAATTTTCAATACCAACTTTTTCAGCGATTCTTACAGATCCAATATTTCCAGATCTAATCAAAATTTCTTCAGCGGTTAAATCAGAAGGAATTTTATTATCGTATTCTGATATAAGATTTCCGGCACAGGTAATTCTTTTTTTTAAATTTTTAAATTCAGTAAGAGGTTCAATGACATTATAATTAAGACCGGCAGCAATTGTAAAAGTTTTAAATACTGACCCAAATTCATAAACTCCCTTGGTAGCTCTATTTATAAATCTTAAATCATTAATTTCTTCTCTTTTATTTAAATTATAGTCAGGAAGAGAGATCATGGACAAAATATTTCCATTATTGATATTCATTAATATTGCGGCACTTCCAATATTTTGGAATATATTTTTTGATTTAATTAATTCTTCTCTAATTAAATATTGAAGATCAGTATCGAGAGTGAGCTTTAAAGGTTTTTTAGATACTCTCAATTCATAATCGAATGTTTTCTCTAATCCAGAAATACCATTATTATCATTATCAATTTGACCTAAAACATGGCTGAATAATTCTTCATTAGGATAAACTCTGGCAATTTTTTCCTCTTGTATAAATGATTTATCTCCTAGCAATAATATTTTTTCTAATTTTTCTTGCGAAATTTTTTTTTTAACATAAAAAAATTTATTTTTATACATTTGTTTTTTGAAATTTTTTTCTGGAAATAATAATTTTAAATTAATCAATAATTTTTGTTTATCAATTACTAAATTTGGATTAATACCAATATTTGTTACCTGCACACTTTTTGCTAAAATATTTTCATTCTTGTCTAATATGCTAGATCTAAAATTATCTTTTTTAAACAATTTTATTATTTGGGGTTTTTTTTCTAAACTTAATAAAATTACTTTAGATGAAAAAATAATTGCAATTACAAAAAACAAAAAAAATATAAATGCTATCCTTTCAAATGAAACTTTGAGATTGGATTTGTTTTCATCATAAGAAAATTCTGAATTATATTCGTCTGTTATGATTTTTTTACTGTTTGTTTCGCTCATTATTAGCTATTTTTCCAATTTCTATTTGGTCATTCTTTATCTTCATCCAATTTAAATTTTCAATATCATTCTGAATAAGTTCACTATCAAAATACAATTTTTGATATTCCATTAATTTTTTCGGCGAGGTTAGATAATTAAAATCGAGTAAAACTAATTCGTATTTATCTTCTAATACTCTTATATTTTCTTTAATTTCAAATATTTCTTTATCAAGTTTTTTAGTTGAATTCTTTGTGATCGTAGTTGCGACTATCAATAATATTACCGGAATAAAAAATAAAAACTTTTTCATTTATCAAATTGTAAATTTTCAATATCTATTAAATATTTAAACTTTTGTTGAAATTCTTCAAAATTGCTCTCATTGCTTATTTTGGTTGCAAATCTTAGTTTGGCAGATCTAGAGGATGGATTTATTTTTTGTTCTTTTAAATTGGGGGTTATAGGTTTATTATTTTGTAATTTAAAACATCTAATATTATTGTTTTTATTAGGAACATATCTTGATGGATTCTTAATTTCTGAATAATTTCTAAAAAAAAATTTAACAATTCTATCTTCCAAAGAATGAAATGTAACAACCGCTATAACTCCTCCTATAGGAAGCAGATAGAAAGCATTTATTAATCCATTAATTAATTCGCTTATTTCTTTGTTAACAAATATTCTGAGTGCTTGAAAAACCTTTGTAGAATTATCTATTTTTGAATTTTTAAACCTTTTAATACTATTAATTATTTTTGTTAGATCTTCAGTATTAATTATTTTTCTTTTTCTTATTTCTATAATTTTTCTTACTATTTTCTTTGAATATTTTTCATCACCAAAAAATTTAAAAATTTTAATTAAATTGTTCTCAGTCATATTAGAAATAACTTCGTGGCATGAAAAATCATTCAAACCCATTTTCATATTAAGTTTTCCTGTGCTTTTAAATGATAAACCTTTGTTCAAATCTTTAATTTGGTTAATTGAGTATCCTAAATCAAAAATTATAGCTTTAAGATCACTTGATTTAATTTTAATATTATTTATTTGAGAAAATTTAATATTTTTAAAACAAAATCTTTTTTTGTATTTTTTTTCTAATTCTTTTGCATATAAATAGACATCCTTGTCTCTATCTATAGCAATTACTTTATTATATTTTTTTTCTAATATTTTTTTTGAGTATCCCGCTTGACCAAAAGTGCAGTCTATAAAAGTGCCACCATAAAGAGGGGAAATAATGCTAATTAATTCATTTAGCAAAACTGGAAAATGTTTGTTTTCCAATTTTATGGTGGCACTCATTTATTTTTTTGAAGCACATTAATTTTTCTGTCTTCTCAAAAATGCTGGAATTTCTAATTCATCCTCTTCTTCTTTATTATTTTCCGTATCTAATGAAGAAAAAGAGTCCTCACTATTTTCAGTGTTTTCTGAATTAAATAATTCGGGAGCTTCTTCCTCGTTAAAATCAAAATTTTCTAATCCATTTGAAGTAGAAGATTTTATTTCATTATCTTTTTTTTCGTCCAAGGCATTGATTTCATTTTCAATATTTTGACTTTGAGACTCTATTTCTTCATTTAAAATCGTAGAAGAATTTGACACTTCCATATCATTAACCTGTGAAGTTTCCAGACTTTCAGTCTTAACTTCTTCCTCAAGTTTAAGGGCATTTGCACCATTTGTAATTATTGAATTATGTGGATTTGAAAAACTAAACGATTGAATAGAACCAGTATTAGAAAAATCAGAATATCCTGGGTTTCTGTTCTGTATTCTGTGAACCATATTAATTACTGATTTAGGTTCTGGTTGTTGACCATCAAGTGATGTTGCAACAATTGATACTCTCATTACTCCATCTAGATTTTCATCAGTAATTGCTCCTATTATTAATTCTGCCTCAGGATCAACTTCGGCTCTAACTTTATTAACAGCTTCATCAACTTCAAAAAGTTTTAGATCTTTTCCTCCAGTAATATTAACAAGCAATCCTTTTGCGCCTTTTAAAGTATAGTCATCTATTAATGGATTACTAATTGCCATCTCGGCTGCCTTAATAGCTCTCCCTTCTCCTTCGGCTTGACCTGTTCCCATCATAGCTTTGCCCATTGAACTCATTACAGTTTCAACATCTGCAAAATCTAAATTGATTAAACCTGGTCTTACCATCAGGTCGGTAATACTTTGAATTCCATGCAGCAATACATCATTTGATAATTCAAATGATTCTTCAAATGTAGTTTGCTCACTTGCAATCTTAAATAAATTTTGATTAGGAACTACAATAATTGTATCAACATGTTTTCTTAATTCTTCTAAACCCTCTTGAGCTTTTTTCATTCTTGACGGACCTTCATATAAAAATGGAAGTGTAACGACTCCAACAGTCAAAATATTTAATTCTTTAGCGGCACGAGCAATAACATGAGCGGCTCCAGTTCCAGTTCCACCTCCCATTCCAGCGGTAATAAATGCCATATTCGCACCTTGTAAAACATTTATGATGTCATTTAATGATTCATCGGCTGCAGCTTCGCCTATATCAAATTTTGCACCAGCACCTAAACCTTTTGTAAGATTTAAACCTATTTGAATTTTTGCTTGCGCTTTACTTATTCTTAAATCTTGTGCATCTGTATTGACTGCAATAAATTCAACTCCATGTAAACCAGAATTTATCATTCCGTTTATTGCATTTCCACCTGCTCCTCCAAGACCAAGAACCAATATTCTTGGTTTCAACTCTTTTATATCCGGTGCTTTAAAGTTAATCGTCATTTATCCCCCTTTTAGTTATTAAATTGTTTTTCCCATTTAAGGCTTGTTCTGTGAATATTTGATTTTTTTCTCGCATTTACCCTAAATTTTTCAAAATTTGATGTCTCCCATATTTGAAAAGTTTTTCCTTGTCCAACAAACAACATGCTATTTTTTATTTTTGCATGTTTTAATAATTTCGAAGTAAGTAAAATTCTGCCCTCACTATCAAATTGTAAATTTATACTTTCAGATAAAATTGATGTTGCAAAATAATCTTTTTTCTCCTCAAAAGGATTTAAGGAATCTATTGCATTTGAAATTTTTTCAATTCTATCTTGTGGCCAAGCTTCTATACATTGGTTGTTGAAAGAAGGATAGCAAACAACGCCATTATAACCTAAGTTCGATAGATAAGATCTAAAAGAAGCTGGCACTGATACCCTTCCTTTTTTGTCCAGTTTGTTTTCGTAGACCGATAAAAACATAGTACATAAATATAACCCTTATTTGGGTTTTTATGGGATATTATGGGTTTTATGAACATGCGTCAATACATATTATTTTATTAATAAAATCTTATTTTTTAGAACAAATATGAAACTGTTTATTAATGATTTGCTTTATGTGGATTTTGCCAGATAAACTATAAGCCGGGTTCTGTCATTTAAACTTATCATTTATCTAGGCTTTAAATCACTTTAAAGCTCAAGCAACTAACCCCGATGACTAGCCAAAGACTGCTTTTAGTTATTTCTAACAATGTCATCTCTACTCAGTCTTGCTCCCAGTGGGGTTTTCCATGCGCTAATTGTTACCAACTTAGCCGGTGTGCTCTTACCACACCTTTTCACCCTTGCCTTGATAAGGCGGTTTATTTTCTGTGGCACTATCCCTGGGGTTTCCCCCGCCAGCTGTTAACTGGCACTGTGTCTTTGTAGAGCCCGGACTTTCCTCTTTAATAAATTAAAGCGATAAGTCATTTATCTGGCACGCACAAATTATTAATTTTTCAGGAAATTTCAATGTTAATTAAATAAGATAAATCAATGATTTTATGATTTGAAAACATTCTTGATCTAATTTTCCATCAATTAACTCAGGTCTGAATCTTCTTTGAAAACTTTTAATAATTTTTTTTAATTCTTTTGAATTTGAATAATTTGTAGAATAACCAAATTTTTTTAATTGATTTAAAAAAGTATTCATTTTTAAGTCAAATCTATTTCCTCTTAATTTTTTACATTCTTTTGAATTAATAATGTGCCATATTCCTATCTTATTTGTTGCTAAAAATTTCCAAGGAAATTTTTCTCCTGGATCTTTTTTTCTTAATGGAGCAATATCAGAATGACCTAAAACATTTTGTTTTTTGATTTTATATTTTTTTATTAAAATTTTAGATATTTTGATCAAACAATTTATTTGTTTTTTATTAAAGTTTTCATAACCATGATCGTGTCCAGAGTTTGATATCTCAATTCCTATAGAGTTTTTGTTTAGCGATTTATCACTTTTCCAATTTGATTTCCCTGAGTGCCATGCCGAATATAAATCGGGCACCAATTGTATTAGTTTTCCCATTTTGGTTATATAATAGTGACTGCTCGCTCTAGAGTTGTGGTTGGTTAATTTTTTAATTGCCGATCTGTCACTTCTCATTCCAGTATAATGATAAATAAGATATTTTATTTTTTTTTTATCTCTTTTTTCTAGATCAAAATTAGGAGAATAATTAAATGACATTTTTTCAACATTATTTGGCATAATTTTTAACAATTTAATGTTTAAATATATATACAGAAGATATAATATAAATCTATTCAATGAATAAATTATTATCACTATTAACAATTGTTATTTTCAGTCAATTTCAAGTGGCTAATGTTTTGGCTGACTCTGATGGCACATTGGAGCTTAGTAAAAAAAATAACAATAATAATTATAAAGATGTTAAAGATTGTTTCGAAACTGTAAACAGAGGTATATTTGCATTCAACCAAGGCTTAGATAAAGTTTTTTTTAAACCGATTTCAAAAGGATATAGAATGCTTCCTCGGCCTATTAGATCTGGAACCAGTAATGTTATAAGTAATCTAGGTAATGTAGTAACAATTCCAAACAATGTTCTTCAAGGACAGTTTGGAAACGCAGGTGTAAATTCTTTAAGATTTGTAATTAATACTACTTTGGGTATTGCGGGAATTTTTGATGTTGCTTCTTATTACGGACTGAAAAAACGTGAAAAGGAAGATTATGGACAAACTTTTGGCAGGTGGGGAATTAATGAAGGATGTTATTTTGTATTACCTGTACTCGGTCCAACCACGGTAAGGGATTCGATTGGATCTTTGGTAAATATTGTGGGTGGTGATGCTTGGTATAATGTTACAGTTGCAAATGATACACAGTATTTTAATGAAGCAGACTATTGGTTATCACGTTTAACTTCTGGAGTTGACTTTAGAGCTAAAAATTTAGAGTCGTTTGATAGCCTAGAAAAAAATTCTATAGATCTTTATGCTTCAGTCAGAAGTTTATATATTCAAGATAGACAAAGAAAAATTAAAAATCTTGATAAAACGACTGAAACCTTGAGTGATGATGATTGGGAAGAATTGGACTCTCAATAAATCGATATAAATGAAAGCTATAAAATTTGCTTTAATAATAATATTTTCAATATTTATAAACAATTTAAGTTTGGCAAAAGAATCGGACCAATTGATAAGGGAAATAGTCGATGAAGCCGCGTCTGTTTTATCAAGTTCAAAATCAGTAAATTTAAAAATTGAAACATTGAATGATATTGCTGAAAGAAGTGTGGATATAAATGGAATAGGAATGTATGCGCTTGGCAAATATAGAAAAATATTAAGTGATGAACAAAAAACAAAATATAAAAAACTATTTAGGCTTTATTTTTTAAAAAGCTTTTCTAGTAGACTTGTAGACTATACTGATCCAAAAATAGAAATAATTTCGCAAAAAAAAATTAATGAAAAATATACAATCGTTAATAGTATATTAGAAGCAACCTCAAAAAGGCCAGAAGTCAAAATTGATTGGAGAGTCTATACAAAAAATACAGAAAAACCGATGATAAGAGATTTAATTGTTGAAGGTTTAAGTTTGGCCAGAACTCAAAAAGAAGAGTTTAATTCTGTTATTCAAAATAATGAAGGTGATATAAATGCTCTTTTTAAAACTTTAGAAGAATTTATAATTAAGTAGAATTGTTAGTACAAACTGAAAGATATTATTTCTTATTAGCCAATTTTTGTAACAGGTATATTTCTTTATCTGAAAGTGTGTTTTTCTCTTCTTTTATCTGATCAACTAAGTTTAAAGATGTAATAAGACTAATAAATGACGCTAGACCAGTTAAAATTATAAAATAAATCAAACTTGGAAAAAGAATAATTGTTATAATAAAAATACTACTCCAACCTATAAAAACACCATTAA
>Ga0208639_1001967_pt1 | contig 12572 bp, 14 predicted proteins | sample ETNtaG_33_FD_185772 | JGI IMG/M metagenome (GOLD analysis project Ga0208639, IMG submission 185772) | Marine microbial and viral communities from oxygen minimum zone, Eastern Pacific Ocean - ETNP201310SV76 (SPAdes) (version 2) | ecosystem: Environmental > Aquatic > Marine > Oceanic ...
CTTTGAGGCTATGTGGCCATTGGTGTCAACGCCGGGCGGTATTACTACACAGGAAATGAGTGCTGCGGGTTTGCCAACAATCAATACGGTTATTCTGCTTGTTTCTTCAATCACGTTGCACTTTGCCCACGTAGGTCTAGAGCAGAATAAGCGCAAGCAGCTAACCCTAATGCTGGGTATCACTATCTTACTTGGATGTGGGTTCTTGTTCCTACAGGTAGAAGAGTACATACATGCGTATCGCGACTTGGGGCTTACGCTTCAGTCAGGCATTTACGGCAACACCTTCTTTATGCTCACAGGGTTTCACGGCATGCATGTGACCCTTGGCACCATCATTCTAATTGTACTGTTTTTTAGGGTCTTGAAAGGCCATTTCACGCCTGAAAACCACTTCGCGTTTCAGGCGGGGAGCTGGTACTGGCACTTTGTAGATGTAGTGTGGGTCATGCTCTACATCTTTGTATACGTACTTTAAAAGGGAGCCCCAAACTCAGTAAGGCCTTGGGTTTGGGGTAATTAAACCGGTACCAATAGCGATAAGAATAATAATAACAATGACGGCAGAAGTGAGCACGCGTCGACCAATGTACTTACTCATCGGGCCCTTAGACGTGTCATTTTTCATCATGATTCGCATCGCCATGAACAAATTCACAATCATGTACAGCACCAACGCAACAAGGACTATTTTTATCAACATATTCACCTCTGTTTTTATTCTAATTTTGCATGGTGCGAAATAATCATGTTTTCTCGCACTCGCCACGTTATTCCTTGGTTACTCACGGGCTTTAGTGTGGCGATTATGTGCGGTTTAGGGTACTGGCAACTTGATCGCATGGTCCAAAAGCAACAACGCTTAGCTAGCATAGCGCAAAAGCAAAGTAATGGAACCTTGAGTTTAGAAGAGGCGTTGTCTCATGATGATCCTCGGGATATTACCGTATCGTTCAGCGGCGCAATAGACGCTAACCATGTGTTGCTATTAGATAATCAGATTCACAATCAGCGGGTGGGTTTCGATGTCATCGTACCGGTAAATACCAATGTCGGGTGGCTCTTGGTTAACTTTGGCTGGGTGCCTGCGCCAGACTTAACGCGCACGCTACCGGATATAAGTTTTACAAGCCAAACGCGCGAATTAATCGGCGTGCTTAGCGTGCCGGGTAACAACCCCTTAGTGAAAGAAACCAACATGGCTTTGTCGCAAAGCCCCGCGCTGGTACAACACATAGAATTCCCTGCACTAAGCAACGCCTTAGAGCGCAAACTTTTACCCTTTATTCTTCACCTTACCACGCCTGACCCTGCGTTTATTCGCGAACATAAGGCCGTCGTAATGTCTCCTGAAAAGCACCTTGGCTATGCAGTTCAATGGTTTGGTTTAGCCATTGCCGCTGCAGCCATTGGCGGCTTTGCAATTAGTAAGAAAGGACGTAGTTATGAGTAATGCTGCTTCGAAAAAAACATTAATTATTATGGTAGCCGTGTTTGTTTTACCTGTTGTTCTGGCAAAGCTCGCACTTGATAACGAATGGTTTACTAAAGGCGCGACAAATAAAGGTCAGCTGCTCGCGCCGACCATCGACATGAGTGCGCTTTTAGAAAACGCTGAACCTAAATGGCGTTTATTGTATGTGATGCCAAGTGAATGTGACGCAGTGTGCGAGAACGCACTTTTTAGCATTAACCAAGTGTGGCTTGCGCTAGGTAAAGAATCGGACCGTGCCCAAGCAGTGGTTGTTGCTACAGCTTCAAGTGACCAAACTGCGATAGCCGCGCTAGAAGACTACCCTTTTGTCGAAACCTTACCCGTTACTACACCAACGGCGCTTGCCTCTAGCAGTGTTTATATTGTTGATACGCAAAATAACGCCATGCTCTTTTACGACATTAAAGACGATAGAAAAGACGCCGTGATGGAAAGCCGCAACATGCTGGCAGATATGAGAAAGCTTCTTAAATTATCGCGTATAGGATAATGGCCATGAAAAAATTAACCCTATTCAGTATTTTTCTGGCGGCAGTCGTTATTATTCTCGGTGCGTATACGCGTTTGACCGACGCTGGGCTAGGATGTCCCGACTGGCCTGGATGCTACGGTAACCTAACCGTGCCTTTGAGTGAGGAAAAAGTGGCACAAGCTAACGCCGCTTTTCCTGAACGTCCAGTTGAGGCATTTAAGGCGTGGAATGAAATGATTCACCGCTATTTTGCAGGAACGCTGGGGCTGTGTGTACTGGCTATTGCCATTATTGCTATTCGGCAGCGCGACAAAGGCACGCCCGTTAAACTACCTCTGTTACTGCTGGGACTCATTATCTTCCAGGCAGCACTTGGTATGTGGACCGTGACGCTCAATCTCCTTCCCGTTGTAGTTATGGGGCATTTGCTGGGGGGGTTCTCTGTGCTCTCTTGCCTGTTTATTCTCTACCTCCGTTTGCGCAACACCGCAGGCGATGCATCGAAAATTAAACAAGCGCCCATCGCGTCAGCTATGCATGAACAAGGCATTACCGACTTACCTCAAGCCAAGGTCTTTCAGCGAAACCTTAAACTTTTCGCCTTCATTGGGCTTTGCGTGCTTGTCACCCAGATTGCTCTTGGTGGATGGACTTCTGCCAATTATGCTGCGTTGGCCTGTACGGAAATGCCGGTCTGTGAAAGCGGTTGGCAGGAAAGAATTGATTTGGCAGGTGCATTCAGTGTGCCTGATGCAGACAACTATGAGTTTGGTGCTCACGATTACGGCGAACGAGTTACCATGCACATAGTGCATAGGTTCGGCGCGGTCATCACGTTTTTATACTTACTAGCACTAGGTATAAGTGTGTTGGTAAGCCGCTACACCACAAGTAAACAAAAATATGTGGGTGCGTTTATGTTGGTAGCATTGTGCACGCAAGTGGCATTAGGACTTAGCAACATTATCTTTATGCTGCCACTGGCTGTCGCTGTAATGCATAACGCGGTCGCAGCCGTGTTACTTCTCTCCCTACTCAACCTCATTTTTACCGTATTTTTGGCACTAGAAAACGATAACGTCTTCGGTACAGAAAAACGAAATACAGGCTCATTCTCAAGTTCGAAACCACTGCAGGGTGCAGGTGCACTTAGCATCCACGAAGCGCCTTTGCACGACCCTTTAAACGCGTCAACGTCTTCTCATATTCTCCCTAAAGCTCCAGGAGGTTTCCATGGCTAAATCGGTCTCTTTACATGCGCGTACTTCACGTCAGCACAATGTAGTCACGTGGCGAGATTACTATGAAATGACGAAGCCTAATGTCGTCATGTTGTTACTGTTAACCGCGTTAGTAGGAATGTGTTTAGCTACGCCTTCGTGGGTAAACGCAACCGTACTTATCTGTGGCTTATTGGGTATTGGTATGTTGTCTGCGTCTGCTGCGGTTATTAATCACGTTGTCGACCATAAGATAGATAGTGTGATGGCGCGTACATTTAATCGCCCCGTCGCAAAAGGCAAGGTTAGCGTAAACAACGCGCTGTGGTTTGCAGGCGTTTTAGGTGTGGTTGGATTTGTAGTGTTGGCTCTTTTTGTGAATATGCTAACCGCGTGGTTAACCTTAGCAAGTTTAGTAGGCTACGCGTTTATCTATACTATGTATTTAAAGCGAGCGACACCGCAAAACATCGTGATTGGCGGTTTAGCAGGGGCTGCTCCACCGCTTCTAGGTTGGACCGCGGTTACAGGGGAAATACATGCCCATGCCCTGCTTTTAGTACTGATTATCTTTACCTGGACGCCGCCGCATTTTTGGGCGCTCGCTATTCATAGAGAAAAAGATTACGCCAAAGCGAAGGTGCCCATGTTGCCGGTAACCCACGGTGTGTCATTTACGAAAACGTCAGTGTTGCTGTATACAGTATTGTTGGGGCTTGTATGTTTGCTGCCCTACCTTACAGGCATGAGCGATCTCATTTATTTGATTGGCTCAAGTGTGCTTAACATTGGGTTTTTATACTATGCATTAAAGTTAAAATTCGATGCAGAGCCACAAACTGCAATGAAAACTTTTAGGTTTTCAATTATTCATCTCATGGTATTGTTTGTCGTATTACTCTTAGATCACTACATACCACTGAGTTTATGAATCAACGAACTACCGTCGGCCTTGTTGCATTTTTAGCGCTATGTGCAGGCATCGTAGGGGCGCTGTATATCGCGCCCCCAAATGTTGAAAGTCAGCCTGAATACTTTCAGACTTACCCAGAGCCGAGAGCATTATCACCGTTTTCACTTACATCTCATGAAGGTGAAGTGTTTGATAATTCGTCGCTTGAAGGGCAGTGGAGCTTAGTATTTGTGGGCTATACCTTCTGCCCCGATATTTGCCCAACTACCATGGCTGAATTGAACGGTATATATCCTGAACTAAAAGCATTAAATAGTGTCGAACCTATCCGAATTGTTTTTGTATCCGTTGATCCAAATCGCGATTCAATTGAAAGACTTTCAGAGTATGTGAGCTATTTTAATGAGGAGTTCATTGCCGTAACTGGAGAGCACAAGGCGCTATTCCCGTTTGTACGTAATTTAGGAATGATGTATGCCATTGCTGAAAGTACCGATAACCCCAACTATTTAGTTGATCACAGTGCATCTGTCGTACTTGTCGACCCTGAAGCTAGGGTGATAGGAAGATTCAAACCAAAAAGAGAGCCAGGAAAGCTATCGATAAGTGATTCCCAGCAAATATTGGCTGATATGCCAATAATAATCTCGAAGCAGTAATATGGAAATCAAAATAAGGCAAGGTGTGGCATCTGATGCTGCGCAAACTACGCCGCTTATATTGAATGCGGCGCAGTCTTTGTTAACGTCTATTTTTGGACAAAATAAAAATAAAACAGCTGAGGGCTACCTGTCTCATGCATGGGAACTCGGTGGCGGGCAATATGGCTTTAAGAATCATTGGGTGGCGTGTAGCGGTGACGAAGTACTCGGTGTTGTGACCTCTTGGCACAGCAAACTGGGTGCAACATTTGATAGGGCGACCCTTGATAGCATCACATCGTACTTTACCCTCGATGAGGCTATGACAGTGCTCATGCGCAATCAGACCGTGGCCATCAATCTTACGCCGCCTACTAATACCGAACTCATGATAGGCCATCTGTCTGTTGAAGAAAGTGCCCGTCGAACGGGCGTGGGAACGATACTGGTAGATGCTATGCAAGCGCGAGCAGAAAAACTGAACAAACGTAAAGTGGTACTAGATGTTGAAGTGTCGAACGTGCCAGCCATTCGTTTCTATCAGCGTCATAGTTTTGAGGAAGAGTCGATAAATAAAGGTTTTATTCGATTTTCTAAACCTGTATAGGTAAACGTTTCCTTATATAAGCGCGAGCCCAATCGATATGCGCTCGCGCTCAAGCCTAGATGTGCCTTATCGACATGCCCTAGTCTGGGTAATTGCCGTTCTCATCTGCCACAAAGAAAGGCGTAGAGTACCAATAATAACGCCCTGATTGCGCATTAGACGGTGCTGTACAATTCACACGTGAACGTCCTACTGGAAGCGTTTCATCGAGGGTAAACGTAAGCACATTTTCTTCTAGGCTAGTCTCTATAGGGTCGCCGCCGAAAAAACAATTTACTTGTGTAAGGCGAACATCGTCACTGTCTATCGTTAAACTAATGGGCGATGACAGGTTTCGCGCTGTCATACGAGGATCTTTATGTGAACTTTGTGTCACTGGCATGGCAAGACTATTAAGCTTGGTCTTTAGCGTTGCCAAATTGGCGTAAGGACCGGCCGCGGGGAAGCGCGGTAGTGCCTGCATGTCGCTAGATGGGCCCACAGCCCCGGAATGCTGCCCGAATCCAATGTAACCTTCAGCTTTGAGCTTATTAGCGAGCGCCGTGTTGTATTCACCAAACGGGTACGCTAAATATTTAAGGCTAATATCCAATTTATCTTCAATCTTCTTTTCAGCACTTTCTACGTTCTGCCAAACTTTCTCCAGCCATGCGCGCTCGCCCATTGCTTGCTCACCGTTTAGCATATGAAGGTGGTCTAGCGTGTGGTTGGCAAAAACAACGCCATCGTTATGCATAGCAATAACTTGCTCCCATGTTAGCTGCTTAGGACCTACGCCGATTTCATCAGGGTTGATAAACACGGTATAGGGAAAACCTAGGTCAGCCAGTATTGGGTGAGCATTGTCTAAAATGTTTGCGTAGCCATCGTCAAACGTAATCGCAACCGCATTTTCTGGCAGTGTAGTGTTGTGTTGTATCGCAGAAACAACGTCCTGAAGCGAAACAACAGTGTGGTGTGCGTCCAAGTATTCCATGTGCGATTTAAAGGCTTCAGGCGAAATACTGGTACTGGCTGGTGTTAAAGACGACACATGGTGATAAAGCAAAATGGCGGCGTTAGGCGTGGTACTAATACTAGAGTCGATGTTACTACCACTTTGTTCCTTTGTAGTGGAAGTCGCATCAGCAACAGGGTTTGCATCTGAGCCTGAAGCAATGCTAGGTGAGACCAACAAAACATTGAAAATTCCCGCAAGCATTGAAGATAAGATCTTCAAACGCGTACGACTCGTCGTTCTATTTTGAATTACATTGTTGGTTTTCATATCATCATCCACTGAGTGCCTAATCAAATTCAATAGCATGGTAAACTCCAAATAATGCGACTTGGCCAATCTTATACATGGTCAAGCTGGTACGCATTTCACTTATGCCGCTGCATAGGTTGATAGTATATAGCGAAATTAACCCCTACTGAGATCATTTATGTCCCCTGCCCAACTAACTCAGCGCTCCTTTTTTGACGACCATTCCCGTCTGTTGGCGTTAGCGCTTCCCATGATCTTAGCGAATATTACTACGCCTCTATTAGGTTTGGTGGATACCGCGGTTTTGGGACACATGTCTTTACCAGCCATGCTTGCAGGGGCTTCGGTGGGCGCACTTATCTTAACGCAAATATACTGGGTGTGCGGGTTTCTTCGCATGTCATCAACAGGCTTGAGTGCACAAGCTAAAGGCTCACCGAACAATACATTAGAGTCAGCAAAAGTGCTGTGGCAAACGGTGGCGGTTGCTCTAGTGCTGGGGGCTGTGGTACTTGCTCTTCAATCTCCTATCTTGTCTATAGGCTTAGCTTTAACTCAGCCAAACAGTGAAGTTGCCCTGCATCTTCAAGACTATTTTTCGACGCGGGTATGGGGCGCACCAGCTGCCATGCTTAATCTGGCATTAGTTGGATGGTTAGTAGGGCAGCAAAAAACGCGCAGCGTCATGGCTATTCAAATTGTGGGAAATTTATTGAATGCGGGACTCGATGTAGTGTTTGTGTTCGGGCTTGGTTTGTCTGTAGCTGGCGTGGCGCTGGCCAGTGTTATCGCTGAGTATACCATGGCTATAATGGCGCTAGCGGTGGCGTTTAAGCGCGTTGGCGGTGTCGCGGTGAGTGCATCGTGGTTTAACCGTGCAGCTCGGAAGGTACTGATGAAGCTTAACGGTGACATGCTATTACGTAACTTAGCATTACAGGGGTGCTTAGCGTTTCTCACCATTCAAGGTGCCCGTTACGGTGAAACGTCGGCGGCCGTCAATGCCATACTCATGCAGTTCTTTGTTCTTATTGCATTGGGGCTTGATGGCATAGCCTATGGTGTGGAAGCGCTGGTGGGTGAAGCTAAAGGGGCGTCTGACAGCAGCGAAGTGAAACGACGCACCTACCAAGGGTTAGTCTGGTCGAGTATTTTTGCCCTTATTTATAGCTTGATATTTTTCGTAGGCGGTGAGGCCATAATCGCGCTGCTTACCGAGCATAGTGACATTGTAAAAGCTGCGCTACCTTATCTTGGTCTAATGGTATTACTTCCTCTATTAGCGCATTGGTGTTTTTTGTACGATGGCGTATTTGTTGGTCTTACCCGAGCCAGCGCAATGAGAAATACCATGATAATAAGTGCGTTAGGGGTGTATTTCCCCGTTTGGTATCTCACGCAAGATCAGGGTAACGTCAGCCTTTGGTATGCTCTCCTTGCCTTTTTACTCGCTCGCGGTGTGACATTGGCCTGGAGCTTTTATCGTTTAGATAAACGCGGTGAGCTAGCGACACCGCAAAGCTAGTGTTTTATAACGCTTCGCTGACCTTACTTAGGGAAGGCGTGCTGAGCACGCTGACTCTCTCAGTTTTTCTAGGGCATCATTCAGTATTATTTTTTGCTACTGTGTTTTTTGCGCGGTTCTTTTTTGCACAATGATAATAGTGTGTAGTTCAGGGTGCTGATCGAATTCAACGTGACGAACAAACCCGCCTGCTTCTATCAATATTTCTATGTATCTATGTAGCCCCAGCGAGGCGTAGTAAACTTCTGGGCCCATCACTTCGTTTGTGTGTTGGCCGCTTTCACCTGTACCCCCACAGCTAAAAAGCAACACACCGTCATCGTCTAAATGATCCACTAGCTTCTTAAGCAAAGGCTCTTGCTGCGTTAGGGGAATATGCCAAAAGCTATCCCAAGCGCTAATAAACGAATAGTGCTTGGGGATAGTGAATGTACACACGTCGGCGCAATAGAAGGTATGAGCGGGTAATTGGGACGTCGCAATGGCCAGCATATCTTTGGAAACATCAATGCCTTCGTAAGTTAGCCCTGCGCGTTCGATAACCGGGACAAAACGATTGGTGCATCCGCAACCTATGTCTAGTGCGTAACCTCGTTTCTTTGGTTTGTCTTTATTGCTCGCTTCTCCCTTATTAGGCGCTTCACTCTTATCAAGCGCTTCTCCCTTATCAAGCGCTTCGCTAGGCACCGTATCAGGCTCTTGTGATGGGGTGTCCGCTAAAAATGACAATGCTTTTTGGTAGGCGGTTAACCCATTTTTCTGATTAAATTCAGGACGAGTCCAAAGGTGTGTAATGGTGTCGTATGCCTTGCCAGTTTCTTCAGGTGTCATATTCCCTCTGTTAGCTGCGCTTTTACTGGTTCAAGGTTAATTCATCTAGCAACAATGTATAGTGCAAAGTGCAAAGTGCAAAGTGCAAAGTGCAAAGACGAGAAAAGGCGAAACCCGTTTAGGATATTGAGCGGCCAGACAGTAACACCTATGCAGTTTCGTTTGGTTAGGGCTTATATGTAGACTTAACTAGGCATTACCCAAAGCGCTATTACTCAAAGGGCTTTGGGCCAAATAGAAAGCTAAAAGCGAATAGCCTGCAAAAAGAGCGTGAGCATTTAAGCAGGCAGCACTACAGCTATTTTCTTACGATGTGCGTTGCACAGAGCTTGTTGCCCGCTGGGTCTCGCAGATAAGCAAGATACAGTTGGCGTTCACCATTGCCTCGAATACCCGGTGGGTCCTCGCATGGCACGCCCCCATTCTCGCTTCCTACTTTATGCCATTCATCAACGATGTCCGGTGTTCGAGCGGCAAGGCCGAGCGTGGTGCCATTACCGTGTGTGGCAGTCTCTCCGTTAATCGGCTTTGTTAGCGCTAAAATACCTTTCGGCGTATAGTAAAAAACCCGTCCGTATTCATCAAAAACGCCTGGTTCGTATCCTAATACTCCTAAAATAGCATCGTAGAATTTCTTTGATGCTTCAAGGTCGTTCGCACCAATCATTACGTGGCTAAACATAGCTGTGTCCTCTGAAAATAGTAGGGCCAATTCCCTTTTATCAAAGTTAGGTTATGTGTGTTTCGCTACTTACCCTTTGCTAACGCTTTAGGGAGCTAATGCAAAATCTACCGCAGCTGAAGCATGGATAGCGGTAGTATCGTATAACTTAACTTTGGTGTGATGTTGTTGAACTAATAAGGCAATTTCTGTGCAGCCTAAAATGATGCCTTCAGCACCCTCGGCCGCCAGTTCATTTATAATGTCAATATACGCGTTACGGGATTCAACACAAATCACGCCCTTGCATAATTGTTCATAAATAATGTTATGAACCGTGTCTCGTTGTTGGGCATTTGGAGTAACAACCTCAATGCCAAAAATCTCTTTAAGGCGGGATGTATAAAAGGTTTGTTCCATGGTGAAGCGGGTGCCCAGTAGCCCAACTTTCTTAACCCTATCTTGTTGCAACACGCACCCCGTAGCGTCGGCAATGTGAATAAGTGGAATAGTGATCTTCTGCTCTATGTCAGCTGCTACTTTGTGCATGGTATTGGTACAAATTAATATGGCTTTTGCACCCGCAGTTTCTAAGTGCTTCGCCTCGCGGATCAGTATATCGGCGGTTTTATCCCATTCTCCTTTATGCTGAAGCTGCTCTATGTGGGCAAAATCAACGCTGCTTATTATCAGCGGTGCGCTATGAAGGCCGCCAAGTCGAGCGTTTACACCACGGTTTATGGCTTGATAGTAACTGACCGTTGATTCCCAACTCATTCCGCCAAGCAGGCCCAGCTTCTTTGTTGTATTCACCACAGCTCCTTTTCATATTGTTAGGCACTTTGCGCAACCTCTAATCTACCTATAACCCGAGACGAGCGCTAGGCGAACATAAATGAACGGGAGACAGCTGCGTAATGTAGAGTATGGCGTATGGGTAAAACTGAGTGCAAGCGACTGGCTTACATAAAGAATAGGGCAAGAAGATATGGCGTAGAGCCGGAAGTAATCAGAATTTAGGCGGTGGCTTTTTGTTTTTCATAAAAGAAAAGCGCTGAATAAAAATTCCCCAGTAACCCAACATGGCGATAGCGAAACCGACAAATAATATAAGAAGGCTCAGGTAATGCAGCGTGATATGAAGTTCACTTAAGGTAAACAACAGCAAGACGCCGACAACGAAAATAGATAGACCTATTTTGAATCGTTGCCAGCTTTTGTGAATGTCTTGCTTTAGCATGAGATAGTTATCGAGATATGCACTTAAGCAAGTGCAATATTATGCTTAGTAGTAAGAGTGCTCACCCGCTTGGTGCTCAGTCGCATCGCGCACGCCCTTAAGCTCGCCAGCGAATTGCTCGACCATTTGCTTCTCAATACCTTCTTTAAGCGTTACGTCTACCATTGAGCAACCATTGCAGCCGCCGCCGAACTGAAGTATGGCGTAGCCGTCGTCAGTCAGTTCTGTCAATACAACATTGCCACCATGGCTCGCTAACTGAGGATTGATTTCCGACTCAATCATATAGTTAATTCGCTCAATTAATGGTGCGTCGTCAGACACTTTACGCGCTTTTGCATTAGGTGCTTTTAAGGTTAACTGTGAGCCCATTTGATCGGTAACGTAGTCAATTTCCGCTTCCTCTAAATAAGGCGCGCTTTCTTCATCTACGACCGCATCGAAACCATTAAATGGCAAACGGGTATCCGTTTCTTCAACCGCGTCTGGTGGGCAATAGGACACGCCACACTCAGCCGACGAAGTGCCTGGATTTACGACGAATACACGAATATTCGTGCCAGACTCTTGTTTACTCAACAGTTTTACGAAGTGAGCCTGGGCTTCTTCTGATATAGTTATCATCAGCAAGTCCTACATATTTTGAAATTTGGATTATTGTATCAAATTTACCTGAGTAAAACAGTCAGGTATTAATTAAATAAATTATTCCAGTGAATCGAATTTGTTGAGAGGCGTGCACGTCGACACTATTCTCAACCATAACAACAAGACGGGAAGCGCTATGTTCGCGAAATTGCATTACACCGCCAAAAAGAATCCATTCTCACTCGTTTCATTATTAGCCCTTGGTACCATCGCCTTTGGGGCAACAGCCAGTCAGAAATCATTAGCACAACCCGCCTCTGCTTCAACTGTTACTATTGCACCTGATGTAGGCGGGCAGCCGGTGACAGCATACTTACCTGACACGGTATCCTACAACCCAGCTATTCCCACGCCTGAATCGATACTAGGCGCCAACATTGGCGAGTGGCATGTGCGTCACGACCAAGTCGTCAATTATATGAAACTACTTGCCGAGAAGTCTGACCGTATCACCATTGAAGAAACCGGCCGTACTCACGAAAACCGCCCACTTCTGTTACTGACAATCACAGCGCCCTCAAATAGAAACAATATTGAGGCGATGAGGCAGCAACACATTGATGCAATGGAAAGCGGCAAGAAAGTAGGTAGCGATGCTCCCCTTATTTTCTACATGGGCTACAGTATTCACGGTAACGAGCCTTCCGGAACCAATGCTTCACTTGCGTTGGCTTATTATTTGGCCGCGGCTGAAGGTAAAGAAATTGATGCCTTGTTGAATAACAATATTGTGCTGTTTGATCCGTCTTTCAACCCCGACGGGCTTTCTCGATTTGCTCAGTGGGCAAATATGCACAAGGGCAAGCAGCTGGTTTCTGACAGTCGACATCGTGAACACGATGAGGGGTGGCCGTCAGGTAGAACAAATCATTACTGGTTTGATTTAAACCGCGACTGGCTATTGCTGGCGCACCCAGAGTCGCAGGCGCGAATTAAACAGTTTCATAAATGGCGCCCACATATCCTCACCGATTTTCATGAGATGGGGACAGACAGCACCTATTTTTTCCAGCCTGGTGTGCGCTCGCGTAAAAATCCACTGACGCCTGATGAGAACGTAACGCTAACTG
>Ga0208639_1001981_pt1 | contig 12494 bp, 13 predicted proteins | sample ETNtaG_33_FD_185772 | JGI IMG/M metagenome (GOLD analysis project Ga0208639, IMG submission 185772) | Marine microbial and viral communities from oxygen minimum zone, Eastern Pacific Ocean - ETNP201310SV76 (SPAdes) (version 2) | ecosystem: Environmental > Aquatic > Marine > Oceanic ...
AAGGCTTTTTTTGCAGTTATTTTGAAATCATTAATAGAAGAATTTTTCTTTGGTGTTATTATTAAAGGAAAAGGCTTAACTCTAATTACATGATCTGGTGTTGCTGTTCCTCTAGATGAATAAGATCTTACATTTTTTCCATTCATGAAATATTTTAAATCTTTGTTTAATCTGTAATTAACTATAAATTTTTGATCATTATTGTTGGATGAAAGACCTCTTATTATTGGAGCAATTTCATGAGCCTTAAACTTTGTAGAATAATTTTTGATTTGTTTAATTTTTTTAACTTTAAGTTTTTTTATTGCTCTTTCAGCCTGCGATACATATTTTATCATTAAACTGTAGGATTTTTTGGCATCATTACTAAAAGTGAAAATTCCATGATTCATTAAAATAAGACAATTAATCTTTGGATTTTTTGAATAAATTTCGTTTACTTTTTTAGACAACATAAAGCCGGGCATAACATAGGGAACGATAGCAACTTTATTTCCAAATATTTTTTTACAAAGGTTCAATCCTCCCGGTCGGTTGGTTACCTTTAAGATTGCGTCTGCATGAGTATGATCAACATATTTAAACGGTAAAAAAGCGTGCAAAAATGTTTCAACAGAAGGGTTAGGAGATTTAATGTTAATAAGGTTTCTTTTTTGATAACTCACCATATCCTGATCTGATAGGTATTTTTTCTTTTTAAGTGATAACAATGGATCAAGCTTTACAGCGGGAAGACCTTCGGGTTCAATTTCTCCCATATTCCATCCACTACCTTTTACACATAAAACTTCATATTTTTTACCATCAATGTCTTTTATTGATGTTTTTACAGAGGTATTTCCACCTCCATGCAAAACTAATTCACTATTTCTTCCTAATAATCTTGTTGTGTAAACACGTAGAGCAAGGTCTTTAGAGTAACCAAGGTTTTTATATTTTCTAATATATTTTTTAGAGTCGCTATTTGACCAATTATTTTTCAAAATTTATTCCTTTGAGGATAAACTATTACAGCAGTTTTTTATTTGAAAGAAGTAAAAAAATTTGATTAGTTGGAATAATAAAGAATCGGGGGATTTATAATGGTTAAAGTAGGCGAACACGTTACTTTAGATATAATTGGAACTAACAAAGAGTATAGCTCTTCATTTTTTGAAAAAATAATTTACAAAATTGCAAAAAAAACCAAAGTAACAGTTCTTGAAATATCAAGACATAAATTTGAACCGCAAGGTTTTACAATAGTAGCCTTATTAGCAGAAAGTCATATGAGCTTTCACACGTTTCCGGAAAAGAACATTATAAGTTTTGATTTTTTTACTTGTGGCAAAGTTTCTCCTGCAGTTGCGCTTGATATAATAAAAAAAGAAATTGACCACACTAGGATAGTAAAAAAAGAATTTAATAGAGACACAGTTATTCTTTATGATGATATTTATAATTCTCCAGGTTTAAAAAAGTTTTATGTTGTAAATAACGTATTGGAAGATTTTACCTCAAAAGTTGGACAACATATTGAAATACTTGATCTAGAACAATTTGGAAAATCTCTATTTATAGATAACGAACTACAAGTAGCATCAAAAGATGAACATTTGTATAGTTCGACCTTTGTAAACTCAAGTTTAAAACTTAATAAAGCTAAAGACAAAACAGCTATTATTGGCGGAGGTGATGGAGGTGTTGCTAGAGAATGTATTTCAAAAGATTTTAATTCTATTGATTGGTTTGAACTAGATCCTGAAGTTGTTGAGGTATGCAATAAACATTTAAGCAAAGTTGGAAATAATGCAACTAAGAAAAATTCTGTAAAATGTATATGGGGTGATGCTTTTGAAAACATTAAATCTGTAGAAAATAATAGATATGATAAAATCTTTGTTGATTTGAATGACGATCAATATTGTATAGATCTTGCTTTAAAAAATATGAAATCTTTCAAAAGAATTCTAAAACCAAATGGCGTCATAACAGCTCAAGTTGGAAGTCAAGACAAAAAACCTAAACAAGTCGATAATTGGCAAAAAATTTTTTCAAATAATTTTGGAAATTCTAGACTTGACAGAATATTTATTCCAAGTTTTGATTGTAACTGGAATTTCGCATCATCTATTCTTAAAACTTAATTAAATTTACGCCGTTAATTAAGTAAAATTACTTATCCTAGTTGAGATACTTGTGGAAAAAGTTTATATTATTTGAAATTAATATGACCTACGCGTTAGAAATTAGAAACTTAGTAAAATCCTTTGGAAATTTAGAAGTTATTAGAGATCTTTCGTTAACAGCAAAAAAAGGTGAAGTAATATGTATTATTGGATCAAGCGGATCAGGAAAGAGTACTTTATTACGTTGTGTAAATCTTTTAGAAACTCCTGATTCAGGAGAAGTATATGTGAATAGTGAGTTGTTAAAAATGAAAAAAAATAAAAATGGCAAACTAATACCCGTCGATCAAAATCAAGTTGATAGAATTAGATCCAAACTAGGTATGGTATTTCAAAATTTTAATTTATGGTCACATATGACTGTTCTTCAAAATGTGATAGAGGCGCCTATTCATGTTCAAAAAATTGATAAAGAGCTAGCTAGAAAAAATGGACAGCTATTGCTAGAAAAAGTTGGAATAGCAGAAAAAGCAGATCAATACCCATCTAGTCTTTCTGGTGGTCAGCAACAAAGAGCAGCAATAGCACGTGCATTAGCTATGAAACCTGATGTTTTATTATTTGACGAACCAACATCCTCACTTGATCCTGAACTTGTTGGTGAAGTTTTAAAGGTGATGCAATCACTTGCAGAAGAAGGCCGCACCATGATTATAGTAACTCATGAAATGAAGTTTGCCAAAGAAGTATCTTCAAAAGTTATTTTTCTTGATCAAGGTCGTATAGAAGAAGAAGGAACACCAAGTAATTTTTTTAACAATCCTCAAACAGCAAGATTAAAGCGATTTTTAGCAACAAACTTATAAAACTACAAATAGGGTATGACAGTGTGTATTTATAGTATATCCTAAGTTTAAAAAAATATAGGAGGGGAGAAATAAGATGATAAAAAAATCTTTTTTAACACTTATTACTTTTTTATTGATGACCATCTCTACTTCGTATGCAGGTGATTGGTCAAAAATTAAAATAGGAACAGAAGGCGCATATCCACCTTGGAATGGAACCAATGCAGCTGGTGAGCTTGAGGGTGCAGAAATAGATTTAGCACTTGATCTTTGCAAAAGAATGAAGGCTGAATGTGAACTAGTTGCACAAGATTGGGATGGTATTATCCCAGCTCTACAAAATGGGAAATATGATGCAATTATAGCCGGAATGTCAATTACAGCAGAAAGAATGGAAGTAATTAACTTTTCACAAGGCTATGCTAATGAGCCAGCATCATTTTCAGTATTAAAGTCATCTAAACTTGCAGCTTTAAAAGCTGGAGGCAAAGTAAACATGGATACTTTAAACAGCGCATCTACAGCGTTACTTGAATCACTTAAAAGCACATTAAAAGGGTCTGTTGTTGGCGTACAAGGATCAACCACTCATGAAAATTTTGTCAAACAAGTACTAGGAGACTCGGTTACAATGAAATCATATGATACCCAAGAAAATCTTGAACTTGATTTAAGCGTGGGTAGAATTGATGCTGCTTTATCGGATCAAGGTTCTATGGAAAAATTCATGGAAAGTGATAAAGGAAAAAATATAGCTTTTATTGGACCAGGTCTTGGAGGAGGCTCTTTTGGTGGAGGAGTTGGAGTAGGTTTACGAAAAGCTGATACTGATCTATTAAAAATGTTTAACAAAGCCATCGACGAGGCAAGAGCAGATGGTTCGCTTGCAAAACATTTTTCTAAATGGTTTGGTAAAGATATTTCAATGTAATTGTTTGTTAATTTAAATAATTAGTAGTAAAAAAAAGAGCGGTCACGAATTTGGCTGCTCTTTTTTATTTTGGTGTAGTACATGGATTTAGAATTATTAATTTTAGGAGACAAGGGTTGGGGTGACGAGATGCTTAGAGCAACTATGGTCACTCTGATGGTAAGTCTTACAGCAATGAGTATAGGTTTATTCATTTCTATTTTTGGTACACTTTCAAAATTATCAAATAAACTTTATCTAAGATTGTTTGGAGATGTATACACAACTATTGTTAGAGGCATTCCTGAATTACTTGTAATTTATTTATTATTTTTTGGTGGCAGCAATGCTGTTATGAGTATAGCAAAATTATTTGGTTATAATGGCTATATAGAACTTAATGCTTTTGTTATTGGATCTATTGCTGTTGGCGCTATATCAGGAGCTTATTCTACTGAAGTCATTAGAGGAGCCTTTTTAGCTATTCCGAGAGGCCAGATTGATGCAGCAAAATCTGTTGGAATGAATAAGTTTATTATATTTATTAGAATCCTAATACCACAAATTTTGCGATACGCGCTTCCAGGTTTAGGTAATGTTTGGCAACTGACACTAAAGGATACTGCCCTTATAATGGTTACTGGATTAGTTGAAATTATGAGACAATCACATATTGCTTCTGGCTCGACATACTCTCCTTTTACATTTTATGTAACTGCTGCATTGCTTTACTTAACTTTAACAACTGTTTCGAATACAATTTTCAATAGAGCCGAGAACTGGGCAAATAAAGGTGTGAGAAGGGTATAATTATGAATTTTGGGTTAATGATAGAAACCTTTCCTAAATTATTATCAGGTTTAAATCTAACTATTCAACTTGTTACAATTTCTCTATTTTTAGGTTTTTGTTTGGCAATAGGTATGGCTTTATTAAGATTATCCAACAACACTTTTTTAAGTTTTTTTGCAAAAACATACGTTTTTTATATCAGAGGAACTCCTCTACTCGTTCAAATTTTTTTAATCTATTATGGAATTGCACAATTTGAAATAATCAGAGAAAGTTTTGTTTGGTCTTTTTTTAAGGAAGCTTATTGGTGTGGCATACTTGCATTAACTCTAAACACTTGCGCGTATAGTTCAGAAATTATTAGAGGAGGCATACAGTCTGTTCCTTTTGGACAAATTGAATCTGCTAAATCAGTTGGCATGAGTAGGTTTTTACTTTATAGAAGAATTATATTACCTATCGCTTTTCGACAAGCTCTTCCTGCTTATGGCAATGAAATGATATTAATGGTTAAAGCAACTTCTTTAGTTAGCACTATAACTCTAATGGAAGTTACAGGAATTGCTAGACTAATAATAGCCAAAACTTTTTCTCCAGTTGAAATTTTTATAGTGGCTGGATTAATTTATTTAACAATTAATTTTATTGTTACTCGGTTAGTTAATTATTGTGAAATAAAATTAACTCCTTATTTGCGACAAGCACACTGACTTTGAGGGATTTTCAATATACTAATTAAATTAATGTTTAGATTATTCACAAACAATTCAAAATGCAGAAAAATATGAACAAAGTGGCAGTAGTTGGAGCAGGCATTATTGGTGTTTGTATTGCTCATTTTTTAAGAAAAAATGGACATGAAGTAATATTGTATGATCAAAACGAACCAGGAACCCAAACATCTTTTGGAAACGCTGGACTTTTCGCAAATAATGAGTGTGTTACTGTAAATTCGCCTCACTTGTGGAAAAAATTACCAAGTATGTTGCTCAGTAAAAATAGCCCTCTGGTTATTGATTGGTTTTATGTCTTTAAGCATTTACCGTGGATGGTTAGATTTTTAAGAAATTGTACTACTTCTAGAGTTGAACATATTGCAAAATCTCTAAGTTCTTTTTCATCCCATGCCAAATTTGCGTATGAAGAAATCTTTAATGAGATGGATTTATCTGAATATATTGTACAGGAGGAACCAATATATCTCTATGAATCAAAACAATTATTTGAAAACGATCAATATGCTTTCAATTTAAGAAAAAAATATAATGTTCATTTTGATATAATTAATAAAGAAGATATTGCGAAAATGGAGCCATCTTTAGCACCCATCTATTATAAAGGAATCGTTCTTAAAGGTGAGAGTTTTACAATATCTCCAATAAAAATAACCAAAAATATTTTTGATAACTTCATGAATAATGGAGGAAATTTTGTTTTAACAAAAATTAATTCTATTTTTAAGAAAGGCGATACACTTTTTCTTAGATGTAACGAAGGAGATCACCAAGTTGATAAAATTGTAATTGCAGCTGGCGTATGGTCTAATTTTTTAGCAAGGACTATTGGGGACAACTTTCCTCTTGATACTGAGCGTGGATACCACATTATGTTTGAAAATAACAACAATCTACTTACGCGCAGTGTAGGATGGGCCAAAACAGGTTTTTACATGACACCAATGGAAGAAGGAATCAGAGCCGCTGGTACAGTTGAAATTGCAGGTTTAAAAAAGCCAATGAATAATAATATACTTACTATGATAGAAGAAACTGCACGGAGAATTCTACCGCAATTAGGAAAAGTTAAGAGTCAATGGATGGGATTTAGGCCAACTCTACCTGATTCATTGCCAGTGATTGGGGAGTCACAAAAATGTAAAAATGTTTACTATGCTTTTGGACATCAACATCTTGGCCTTTCGTTGGCTGCTGTAACAGGAAAATCATTACTTTCATTAATAGAAAATAAACCTACTAATATTAATATAGAACCGTTAAACCCTTACAGATTTTAAAAAAATATCTTTATTTGATAATTTCAATAATTTGATAAAGTATTTAGAGAAAATTTAATTACTAATAATGAAAGTTGCATGTATTCAATTATCTAGCGGAGAAAATTATAATAAAAATATTAAACAAATTATTTTTTTTATAAAACAAGCAATTAAAAATAAATCTGATCTAATAATAACACCTGAAACTTCTTCAATAATTACAAGTAATAAAAAAATTCTATTTAAAAACACTTATACAATGAAAAATGATCCATTAATTAAGAAAATAAGAGATATATCAAAAAAAAATAATAAATGGATTTTGCTAGGGTCGTTACCAATTAAAGATGGAAGAAAATTGAGAAACAGATCTATAATGATTAGCCCCAAAGGCAATATAGCTTCCTATTATGATAAAATTAAAATGTTTGATGTAAAACTTCCAAACAAAGAACAACATAAAGAAAGCAAAACTTATAAACCAGGAAAAAAACTAGTTTCAGTTAATCTTCCATGGGGAAGGTTAGGTTTAACAATTTGTTTTGATTTAAGATTTCCAGAAATATATAGAAATTTATCTAAGAAAAATTTGAATTTTATAAGTGTTCCTTCGGCATTTACAAAAATTACTGGAAAAAAGCATTGGTTAGATTTACTTAAAGCAAGAGCAATAGAAAATTTTTGTTATATTTTTGCTCCAAATCAAACAGGAAAAAACACAAAAAAAAGAGAAACTTTTGGCCATACAGTAATAATTTCTCCAGATGGAAAAATTTTAAAAATAAAAAAATATGGAATAGGAGTCATTTATGCCAATATTGATCCAAATTTATCAATGAAACTCAGAAAAACAATACCTTCTTTAATATGAAAAAAATTATTTTATTAATAATTTGTATACTCTTTAATCTCTTTAATTTTGGAGCCAGTGTAATTATTTATTTGCAGTTTTATTTTAGCCCTATCGTCATTCAAAAAATGCACATCTCTTGAAAGTTTTATAAATTTTTCTCCAAAATCTGAGTTTTTTTCACTCAACCTTTTATCATCTTCAATTGCCCAAAGTTTAGCATTAATATTTTTGAGTGCATGAAAAAGTTGATTTAATTTATCATCAGATTTAACATTATTATCTAATTGATCTTTTAAAACATTATATTCATCATTGATAAATTTAAGCTTTTCCAAATCACTAATCTTTTCTTTTTTAATTTCTAATATAGAAATTTTATCCAAAAGCTCGCCAACGGATACCTCAACTAGAATTTTATTCATAAAGTTTTATAGTATGCTAAGTTGTTAATAATATGTCTAATATTTTAATCATTAAGCACGGATCTTTAGGTGATATAGCCCAAGCAAGCGGTGCAATTCAAGATATTTCTGAAAACCATAAAGATGATCAAATATACTTATTAACAACAATACATTACTTTGATTTGTTTAAAAAAAATCCCAATTTAACTGATGTAATATTAGATAAAAGACTTTCGAGATTTAATTTAATTTATCTTTATCTCTTAATGAGGAAAATAAAAAAATTAAACATTATTAAAGTTTATGACCTTCAAAATTCATCTAGGACATCTTTTTACAAAAAAATATTATTTCCAAATTCAAACTCGAGCTCGTGGTCATCATCAGAAACAACACTTCCAAACAATAAAACAAAAGAAGAATTTGATAAAGAACCCGTTCTTGATCGTTTTGATCATCAGTTGAAAACTTCTGGTTTAAAAACAAAACATACAATGTTGCCTGATTTTTCCTGGAGCTGTTCTGATATAAGTAAAATAAAATCTGAATATAATTTAAATAAATATATTGTTTTATTTCCATTTTGTTCGCCGCATTTAACTTTAAAAAAATGGCCTTACTTCAATCAACTTATTCGAATGATAAAAGAAAAATATCAAGATCAATATAAAATTATAGTTGCTCCAGGACCTAATGAAATAAATGAAGCAAAAGAGATTGATGCTTTATGTATTTTAGATAACGGCAAAGCTTTAGATATCTCTCAATTATCATCAATAATAAAAGGTAGTAGTTTTGTAATTGCAAATGACACAGGACCAGCTCATTTGGCTGCACATTTAAACGCAAACGGTCTCACTTTATTTGGGTCACATACAACAGCATATAAAGTTAGTATCGAAAGAGAAAATTTTAAATCGATCCAAGTATCAGACTTAAACAAACTTACGCCAGAAAAAATTTTTGAAAAATTATCTAGTTCTTTAAGTTAGCATTATTCATTATTTTTAATATTGCTGGAACCATAAATAAAATAATTAACAATCTAATTATATGGTGAAAAGCTACAAAGTTTGGATCAAGATCAAAAGCTATAGCAATTACAGCAACTTCATAAATACCACCAGGGCAAAATGATAAAACAAGAGTTAAAAAATCATTGCTTACAAAAAAAGTTGCAACATATGCTGCAATTAACCCCAAGACAACGAGTAAGCTTGTTGCAACAAGACTGTGTAAAGTATTTTTAACAATTTCTTTTACAGTTTTTTCAGCAAATCTACATCCGACGGATGCACCTAAAATCAATAAGCAAAAGTTAATTGAAGTGTCAGGCAATTTATAAGAAGCTACTTCAGTAATTTGCAAAATACCACTTGCAACAAGAGTTCCTGATAATAAAGCAGCTGGAATTTTGATTTTATCAAATAGTAAAATTAAAATTATAGATCCGATTAAAAGAATAATAAGATTAAAATGATTTTGCCCTAGAAAATCAAACTTTTCTACTTCAATAGGTTCGGTTATTGCAAAATTCACAATAATAAAAGGAAAAACTGTTATTATAATTATTAATCTGATTAAATGTGAAGTTGCTACTTGAGATAAATCTGACTTTTCATATTCGGCTAAAATCATTAATGGCCCCAGAGCACCAGGTGCCGCAGAAAAGATCGAAGTCTTTTTTTTATACCCAGAGTATTTTTGAAGATATTTTGAAACAATAATTATGCTTGCAAGAATATAAAAAAACATAATAATTGTTGTCCATATCCAATTAATCATTTGATTAATTAAATTTTGATCAATAAAATTTCCAATATGAAGCCCAAGAATTATTAAAATAGTGTTTAATGCTAGTTTTGGCATTTTTACTTTAATACCAGTTAATGCCGCAACAGATACGGCTAACATCGGTCCAAGCATCCATGCCAATGGAATTCTAAAGTAATCAGCTACGATTGCACTTGGGATAGAAATTAGAATTACTAATAAGAAATTTTTAGAAAATAAAAGTTTTAAATTATTATTATTAAAGACAGTTGAATTTGCCATCTTTATTTTAATTTCTTAAGCTCTTTTTCTATCTTAGTTTTAGATAATCTTAAAATATTAAGAAATTTTAAAGAATTTTTTTTATTAAAGTTACTTATGTGACCAGTTATTGTAAGTGCACCTAAAATTTTATTTGATGCTGACATAAGAGGAACCGAAACAGATGCTATTTCTTTATCTCTTTCACCAAAAGACATTGAATATCCATTTGTCAAGATGCTATCTTTGTTTTTAATTTTTAAATTATGATATGCTGATAAAATATGTCCACTTGCACCTTTATTAATAGGTTTTAGTGTTCCAATTTGTACGGTATGCTTTATTACTTTATGTGGTTCACTAGTTAATACACAAATTCTATTACTTCTTTGCCTAATAAAAAAACTTGCAGTTTCATTTGTTGCTCTTGTTATTTCTTCCAGTTGAGATTGAATGAGTTCTTTATAATTAAAACTATCATCATACACACTGATTAATTTATTTATTGCCGGTCCAAGTTTGTATCTTCCGTTTGGTTCTTTTTCTAAATACCCATAATTCTCCAATGATCTAGATAATCTTAGAGTTGTACTTTTATAATTGCCAGTAATTTTAGAAAGTTGAGTTAAGTTAAGTTCTTCTCTTTTTTCAGTAAAACAATTTAATATTTCTAATGCTTTATTAACTGCTTCTACGCCTTTGTTAACAATTTTCATTTAATCAAAATAACATTAAAGATTTATTACTCAAGAAAGTTCTAATAAATAGAATTTTATATTCTATTAAATAGAAAAAAAAAAATCACTTAAAAAGTTAAAAGGCTTTAATTAGAAAAAAATAAAGTTAAACAAATTTAGCAATAATTTAGTCAAATTTAAAAATCAACTTAAAGTTGAATTTAATATTTTACATTGCTCTTTGTATTTATATTGTATTTACTACTCTAAAATAACAATTGAGGTAAATTATGAAAAATATAAAAAGATTATTTTCATCATTATTCTCAGCAATCTTATTATTCTCAGCAACAACAACTAGTTCAGTTGCAATTGATAAATTACATTTTGTAATTGGCGGTGGTGCTGGCGGTGGTTGGGATGGGACTGCTAGAGGTACTGGTGAAGCTTTAACAAAAGCTGGCTTTTTAAAAAGTGCATCATTTGAAAATATGTCAGGTGGTGGAGGAGGAAAAGCTTTAGCTTTTATGATTAACACAAAACCAGCTGATACTGTTTTAGTACAATCAACACCATTAGTATTAAGATCAATTACTAGACACAAAGGTTATGTTGCTGGTGATGGAGTACTTTCTTACAAAAATGTTGTTCCGATAGCTGGTGTTATTGGTGATTATGGCGCTATCGCTGTAGCTAAAGATTCACCTTTTAAAAACTTTAAAGATGTTGTTGATGCTTACAATAAAGACCCTAGTTCAGTTAAAATGGCTGGTGGATCTGTAAGAGGAAGCATGGACCATTTAATTGGTGCTTTAGCATTTCAAGTAGCTGGAGCCAATCCAAATAATGTTATTTATGTTCCTTATGATGCGGGTGGTAAAGCTTTAGCAGGACTTTTATCTGGAGAAACTCAAATGATATCTACAGGCCTAGGAGAGTTGATGGGTGCAAGAGATCAAGTAAGAATCATTGGTATTACTGCTCCTGAAAGAGTTGCTGATGCTCCTGATGCTCCAACATTAAAAGAACAAGGATATGATGTACAATTTGTAAACTGGAGAGGATTTTTTGGACCTCCAGGTATGAGCTCTAGCATGAAGAATGAAATTGCTAAAATGCTTGGTGATGTACAAAAAACTCCTGAATGGGAAGCTGTGAGAAAAAGAAATGCTTGGGTAAATATTTATAATCCAGGTGATAAGTTTGTTTCATTTTTAGAAAATCAAACAGTAGAAATGACAGCTCTTATGAAGAAATTAGGAGTTATATAATCTTTAGGATTATTTAAAAATTAGAGCAGTGTATATAAATACTACAAAAATTATATCACTGCTCTTTTTTACTTTCTCAGTATTTTATTTATATACAGCCTATAACATTCAAGTCTTTTCATTTGATGAAAATGCACCTTTTAATGCTAGAACGTTTCCTATCTATTTAGGTTACGCTGGTATGTTTTTTTCTGGCTTAAAAATTATTTTACCAGAACCAAATTCTATTAGAGTTGATCATAAGAATTTAGAATATAAAAAGACAACTATACTTGTTCTTATTGCTATTATTTATGGTGCCACTATATTGAAAGTTGGATATTTTTTAACTACATCATTGTTTCTTGCATCATCTTATTATTTTTTGGGTGAGAGAAGATGGTTGTTAATTTTTTCATTATCATTCCCTTTTGTTGCTGCCTTTATGTACCTTTTACATGGAGTGCTTGATATTTACTTAAGAGATCCATTTTTAAAATTAATTGGAGTAATGGGATGATAGAGGGAATTTTAATTGGTTTAAAAACTGCACTTTCATTCCAGAATATTATAATGGTTATGATAGGTTGTTTTTTTGGAACCATCATTGGAATGTTACCTG
>Ga0208639_1001985_pt1 | contig 12465 bp, 18 predicted proteins | sample ETNtaG_33_FD_185772 | JGI IMG/M metagenome (GOLD analysis project Ga0208639, IMG submission 185772) | Marine microbial and viral communities from oxygen minimum zone, Eastern Pacific Ocean - ETNP201310SV76 (SPAdes) (version 2) | ecosystem: Environmental > Aquatic > Marine > Oceanic ...
TCAAACCCCCAGCTCACCACCCAGAGGGTTGAACCTGGAGCTGGTTCTTGCTGCAAAAGATCATCCAAAAATAGATAATCGTCCTGACGGTTCCGGTAGGTCACCAAATCAGAAGGCATAAGCCTGTTCACCACCCTTGCGGTATGTAGTGCTACTGAAAGACCACCGCAGCGATAACGATTAGTGGTCCCAGGGACCAAAAAGAAGACGCGACGCACAGTGAGCGACGGGAAGAACCGCTGACGCACTATGCCGCAGTTCGACCAAACCTGACCATTTCAAGACTCTTCAGGCCACAGCATCTTCTGTGCTGCCGGCACGCTGGCGGCGCGTTAGGAAACCAAATAGCACCTTGCCGATTGCTGCTACCAAGTTGCCTTCCAACTCCTTGAACATGGCCATGTTGTATTGAAATGCCTTATTGGCTTCTTCAACAATGCGATCAGCTGTTGCTTGATCGATCGGCAGTGCATCAAGAGTGGCGCTGTATTGATGCTTAAAGGCCTTGGTATCGTCGATTTCATCAAAGTTATAGAAGCGCACACCGTCATTGCCTTCTAGCTTCATTGCCTTCTGGGCAATGCTCTTGAGGACCTGGCCTCCAGATAGATCGCCGATATAGCGGGTGTAGTGATGAGCTACTAGTAATTCAGGCGATTCTTTGCCTATCTGATGAATCCGGGCCACATACTCCTGAGCAGCTGGCGTTTGCTTGGCCAAATCAGGCCAATTACTACCGAAATAGAAAATCAAATCCTGCTCTAAAGCATCGCGACGATTGAGTTCAGGGAATCCCATAGGAGCCACTACAGGGTGTCCCTGCTCACGCAGCTTGCTGATTTCTGCTTCTAATGCCGAGTAAACGAAATAGAGATCCGCCACCAAGATGCGGTAACTGGACTTATCAACCACGCCCTTAAGGAAACAGCTCACAAAACCGGTGTTCTCGGCCATCGTGTGGGCTGCCTTGGTGCCTTCTCTTAATTGGCTCGCAAGGGCTACAGCCAAGGTGTTTTCAGTCAGACAACTTTGATTCACCCTAGGAGGCTGAATGGGCATTTTATTGGGGCCTTCGCAGAAGCTGCGTTGCTTCAAAACACCTGAAGGGAAATTTAGGAGGTCTATTCCTGAGCGTATTGACTGACTAGTTGAGCGAGAATCCCCTCGATTTGCTGCAATTCGGCATGATCGGCTAATGAGGCATCGATCTTCTTTTGAGGCATCCTTAGCTTTTTCCCTATTGAGATAATTTCATTTCGCAGTCGATCCCGATAGCTTTTGATATCTTCAATGGTTTGCTGCAGCTCTTCTGGTGTGGCGTCTGACATGGGGCTTAATAACTCCAATTTAAGCCTAGAGTTAAGCAACTAAATTTCATTGCTAGACGGAGTAGATCTGTTGAAGAGTGTGCAGGCAGGTGCTTTGAACTAGGGGGGGAGGGAAACAAAAGAAGGCCTTTCATGGCAAAGGTTTTACTGATGTTGCTCTGGATCTTTTCTGCTGAAATAAGTCTAAAAGTCTTTTGTTTATAGGTTCTTTGAGTTTGCGGTTGCTTCAATGACGAACCATTGCGTGATTGCTTGTCGATTGACTTGGACCTGCTAGGGACGTATAGGTTGATACGGTCTTCAGTGCGATCAAGGGTCTAAGTCCCATTGGCTCAAAGGTCTTCTGCCGCTTTAACAGGCTTCTCAAGGTGTTTTTTGCGCTCAAGAGAAAATCCTGAAAATGGCAGTCTGGATCAAGCTTTTGGAGTTCGCCTTTGATTGTTCAGAAGTTCTCTAACAATCGGATCTCACCGGCTTCCTGATGCTTGATGCATTCTCTCGTGCAGTTGTAAGTGCTGATGCCAAAGGCGTCTGCCTTGGCAGTGCTGAACTTGCGGCTCTGCGCAGGCATGTAGCGGACGCCAATATCCGGATCGATGCCACCAATGCCATCTCGCAAAACATTTCTTGTATTGCTGCTGATGCTGTAAGTGGCATGGTTTGTGAGAACGCTGGCATGACCCAGCCTGGCGGCAATTGCTATCCGACACGCCGCATGGCCGCTTGTCTGCGCGATGGTGAGATCATCCTCCGTTATGTCAGCTACGCATTGTTGGCTGGTGATCCATCTGTTCTGGATGATCGTTGCCTCAATGGTTTGAAAGAGACCTACCTTGCTCTTGGGGTACCTATCAAGAGCGCAGTGCGTGCTGTGACGATCATGAAGGCCGCTACTGTTGCCATCATTACCGATACAAATTCCGGCCCCTCTGCATTCAAGGATGTCTCTGGTAAGGGTAGTGACTGCAAGGGAATTGCAGCAGAAGCGGCTTCCTATTTCGATCGTGTGATCAGCTCCCTAAGCTGAAGCGTTCGAGGATCTATCTCTACAGTTAGGCATCAAACTTCCATAACAGGGAACACATGATGAAATCTGCTGTCACAACAGTGATCACTGCAGCAGATGCAGCAGGTCGTTTCCCTAGCCTTAGCGATTTTGAAGCAGTAAAAGCATCCTTTGCTCGTGCTGCTGCTCGCATGCAAGCCGCTGAAAAGTTAGCCGCAGGTATAGACAATGTTACTGCTGATGCACTTAATGCTGTCTACAAAGGTGGAAAGTATGACCAAACCACTCGCGACAAGTGTGCCAGGGACATCCATCATTACCTACGTTTGATTAACTATTGCTTGGTGGTTGGTGGCACTGGCCCTCTTGATGAGTGGGGTATCGCAGGTATTCGGGAAGTGTTTCGTACTCTTGGTATTCCCACCACTGCCTACATTGAGGCTTTCGCCTATATCCGTAGTCGTGTATGTGTTCCTCGCGATATGGATCAACAAGCTGCAGACGAGTTCAAGTCACTCCTCGATTATGTGATCAATGCTCTTTCATGAGCTTGAGTCTTGTTGAGCTTTTCCTGGAGTTCTTGGATGATAATTTGATTTTATGCTGATGTTGCTTATAAGCAGCATGGTTTTATTTGATTTAATGATCTACTGCTAGCTGTTCTCAGGTATTCTGATTGTTGGTAGCTTTCGATTCTCTGAGCACGAATGAATGAGCAAAGATGAAGGTGTAAAACCTGATCTTGAGGAACTATTTGATGATTTAGCTCATCCCAATCCTCAAATCAGGGAAGAAGCTTCTTTGAAGATGGCTAGCCATTGGCCTGAGCAGTCAATGCCTAGGTTGCTGGCTAATTTAGATCAATCGGACATGCTAATTAGAAGAGCATCGGTAAAAGCCCTTGGTGTTTTTGGCATGGCTCCGCTGCGTCCATTGGCGAAGATTTTTCATGCTAGTGAGAACAGAATTGTTCGTACGAGTTGTCTAAAAGCTTTTGTGCAAGTAGCAGTTAGATCTACTGGTGAACCTTTCCCAAAGGAGGCTATTGAGGTGGTTGAATTAGCCTTGCAGGATGATATCCCTGAGTTGATACTTTCAGCAGTACCACTTCTACCTCTTCTTGGAAAACAGGGGCTTCCACTTCTGTTGCAGAGCTGCAAAAGTGCAAATATTTTGCGTGTCGCTGCTGCAGTCACTGCTCTGGGGGAAGTTGAGGATCCTGCAGCTAAGGCTTGCTTGAAAGAGCTAGAGGCAGACTCTTCTATTGATGAGCTTGTGCGTGGAAGTGTGATTGAGGCTCTCAATACATTTGAGCAACGCAATGCAAGCAATCCCATTTCAGAATAATGATAAGGAGGTGTCGTCAGCGCGCCTCTAATCCTCTGCCGCCAGTTGATTAATAGCGAGTTGCAAAATTGTGGTTACGCTTTCATCTTTTTCCGTTGATTTTTTCCTACGCAGTTCACTGATTGCTTCGGTTGCCCTTAGTTTCATCAGAGATAAGGCGGCATTTTTGCGAACCTGAGGGTGGAGATCATCGAGTTTGGTTAGCAGCATTGGCTGCGCCCATGATGGGTCGTCAAGTTTGCCAAGCAACGTGGTGGCTTCAGCTCGCACATCGCTTGCAGGATCAATTAAGGCGCTCAAGAGAAGTTCCCGAGCGTCTTCATCACCCAAGGTATGTATTTGTTCTCCTATACCAGCAATTGCTGCAGCTCTGATTTCTGCATGATCGGATTGGGCTGCATTGCGAAGCGCGTCAGGTGCTTTAGCTCCAACAAAGGCCACCCCCCAGCGAGCGAATCCACATTGCATGGCTGTGCTGTTGGGATTTATTAGCACCTCCAGCAGGAGGTTTACTGCATCTGCACCGAAAATTGCCATAGCCCCTGCCGCTGATCCTTGAACAACAGGGTCTGGATCGTTTAGAAGGGCTTCGAGCAGATCTGGCAAGGTACTTGGATCGCCTACTAGCTTGAGAGTCTTTGCAGCGGCTCGCCTTACCGTTTCACTTGAGTGCTCCTTTAGGGCCGTACGAAGTGCTGGGACAGCAGCTTTACCTACTATCCCGAGACTTTCAGCAAAGGTACGTCGTAATAGGCCTCGACGATCGCCAAGACCAGCCACCATGCGCTGGATATGCTTGGCATCTGCTTTTGGTGTATTGCCTGCTCTTAACTGAGCTTTTAACTCGTCTGCCAGTTCAGCGGCTTCGTCTTCGTTCAGCAATGTTTCGTCAGTACTGATGTTTAAGGAGGAGTTCTGTGTCAATGCCTTTGGCTTCGATTTGTCGGAGGACTTTTATCTTGTAAAACCATCTAGTGCCCAGATCTCATTATTGCCTTTTCCGTTGCATTGGAGCAGGCGAGAGTCTCATACTTCTTAGAAGATGTCCGATAGGTTATTACAGCGTCCCAGAGTGACGTCTTGGTCAATTAGTCGGCCGTATTTTCGTCCATGCTCCGATCTAGTGAAAGAGCTAAAGAGCCCGTTTGACAACCTTCCCTTTCTTAGCCAGGAAGAGGCTCTCAAGATTCTTTCAACCCCTGTTGGCGAATTGGAGTTAACAAGCGACTACTACAAGGCCGCTTTTCATCTTGCTAAGTACCCAGGCGTTGTGACTGAGCAGGCCCTCTTGGGCTTAGTTGAGTCGAGCTCCAATCAGCAGCCTGTTGTGATTGCTCGCAAAAAGGCGATTGAGGGCCTAGCACGTCTTCGCTGCGTCGATGCAATCCCCGCCATTGGTCGCTGCCTGAGCAGTAGTGATCCTTACCTGGTTGAGACTTCGGCCTGGGCGCTGCAGGAGCTTGATTGTCGGGACTTAAAACTGCATCAAGTCATGACTTGCTTGTTGGAGGATCCAAATCAACATCGGCGGGTGTTGATTCAGAGCCTGGCGGGCCTGGGGGTGGTCTCAGCGCTGCCATGTATTAGGACTTTGCAGGATGATGTTTCACCTGGAGTTCGTGGTGCCGCTCTGGCAGCAGTGTTTAGGCTTTGCGGGCAACGGCAACGCTTAGCTGAACTTAAGGCACATTTGACTCTTCCTATTCAGGTTGATCGCCATCTTGCGATTCAAGATGTGATAAATACTGGCGATGTTGAACTATTAAAGGCTGCGTTGAGCTCGCCAGTTAGCCCCACTTTTCGCATGCGGGCTCTGAATGCTCTTTGGCCTAAAGAGATCGATCAGCAGGAAGATTGTGAGTTATTGCTGATCTTAGATGGGTTGATTGCTGATGATCCTGGTTGTCTTGAGCTCATTCATAGTTATGGCGAATCTCCCACGGATAACTTTTTAGTTGAAGAACTATTCGGGACAGATTTCAGCTGTTGTTATCTTGCAGTTCAGGCTTTACGTAGTCGCAATCCAGAAGAGCTATGGCCTGTGTTGTGGCAGAGCTGGGAGCGAGCCAAGAAAGATTATGGGGCAATCTATTTTTTTATTCTCTTGTTTAGATACTTGAGTGGTTGGCCGCAGGTGGCAAAACAAAAGATCCAGGATTTTATTCTTATGGCACTTGATAAATGCTGGCCTGATTTTATCAAGTTCAAACCAATGGCAATTCTCACCCTGATGCAATACAACCCCAGGCTTGGTTGTTCATACATGTGTCAATGGTTGGATCCAGAGAAGACTCCTTACTGGGCATCTCGCTATGCGGCATTGCAGGCTTTTGAGACTTTTATAGGCGCCAAAAGGTGGGATGGATTGGCTGTAAATATTGCCAAACTTAAGGATGATCCTCACCGCTTTGTTCGCATCAAAGCGAAGCAGCTTGAGCTGAAGTATCTTGATGCAACTAGTGCCTGAAGCCAGGTTTGGTTTACTTGTTTGATTGATCTAATGAATTCGATTTAAAAAATGCCTTTCAAAATAGATGGCCACGCACTCTGTTATTGTTTTGCTGCATGTCAATAAGATACTCGTTGGTTGTTTATCTTGATGCATAGTTAAGCCAACCTTCGGTGAGATGACTGCCTAAATTAGCGGCACGTTGGAAGCGTAATGGTCCGTGCTCTGATCCCCATAGCTTTTCATTTGTTTTTGGATCAAACCCGCTATCACGACTAACCCATATCTGCTCATTAAACTCAACTTCACTGACTAGATAAGTCATTTTGCCCTCACGTGGAATTAGGCAGCGATTACCAGGTTCGACCAGGCCTTTGTAATGGCCTGGCGTTATTTCTCTAAAGTGCATGGCGCAGCCATATCTCGGCAAGAGAGTATCAGCGCAGATGTTGTTGAGTAGGTCTGGTTGGAAGCCTGCACCAGCAATACGGATGGGTTCTGGTAATCCATAATTCTCAACTATAAAAAGTTCTTTGCGTGCTTTTAATTTATGAATGCCTTGGCGATAAGGTCGCCAAGGATCATAGTCATAGCTTTGTTCCGAATAGTATCCTGGAGCTCGAAATACATCCCAATGCAGTGGTTGAAAATAGATATTTATACGAGCAAAGTTTACCGGATCTTCTTGTGCTTGTGCTTTATTGCTGTAGTGACCAGCAAGTATCTTGGCGAAACGTAAATATGAGCTTTCATGCATTTTTCTTTGCTAGTTCACTCCGTAAGCTGGCGGACTTCTGAGGCAAAAGATGTCTGCAGTACTCCTGAACCTTCTGATGTTCGGATAACAGATGAACGGCAACGAACATGCTTGGAGACAAACCAGATTCTCTCTTCTGCCAAGGACTGTCCGTATTTGGTACTCAGAACGAAAGTGCCATCGGATAGGAATTGGTAATTTGAGATAGCCTCTTGAGCTTCTGCATATCCCAAGCTCCTCAGGATCACCCCCCTTTCGGTGGATGCTGGTATGGGAACTAAGAGGCAGCAGCCCGAGGCAACTGCTGATGGGTCGTCGCTCTCCCAATCACTTTCTGCTTTCCATTCCATTGTGAATGGCGATACGGGAATGCAGTCTTGTTTTGCGCTGGACTTCAGTAGCTCGATAACTTCTGGTCCTTCTGGAGTGACCTTCTTGATATGAATTTCGCTCAACACTTCTTCGAATTGTTGAAATGCTAGGGAATGGCTACTTCGCATTGATCGCCATGTACCTTCGCTTTGAGCAACGAAATGCTCAATTTTCATCAAGGTTTGCGGTTGATTCGTCGCTTTCAATAGTTGGCTGATTGTTGTTAGCTTTTTGAATCATGCGCACCATGGAGTCGACCATCATTGACATTGCCATGGGAATTTCTTTCCCTGAAGGTGTGCGGGCAGACTGATCACCCGGTTGGTCACTTGAAGAGGGACGAAATAGAGGCATAGAGCTAGACGGTGATGGAAAGTTCAGGCTGTAGCCCTATGAGCAGCTTGATGGCTTGTGCATTTTTTGGTTCAGTAAACCATTTTAATCAAGCAGGCAACGTCACTCTATTAGGTGGAGAGGATCCAAAACCTTTTGATGTTTTCAGTGAAGGGGCGGCATTGTTTCTGATTACGAGTTAGACGGTTTTTTCGAACCTCATAGGAGATCTGCAAGCTGGGTTTTCACAGGACTCAGCAAGTAGGGCTAATGCATTGAATCGATTTGATTTGTGTAGTAGTTAGAACTGGCGAGGCCGTGAGCCAACCATGCCTTTCTAGGTAGAAGGCCCAGGTGATCTCCTCTCCAAGACCTGGGCATTGTTTTTTTGCCAGCTCAGCTAGTTCTGCTTGGATCCCCATGGACTCAAGCAGTTTGACTGCCTTGTTTGGGCTAGTGATTTGAGTTGCTCGGATGGCTGAGCCCACCACCCAGGTCAATTTGGTTTCGCTCAGTTCCCCTTGATTGCTCTCGCAGGCAAGTAGGAGGTTGCAAGGCATCGAGTATTTCAAGAGCGTCTCCCTCCAGAGGCGGAGGTTTTCAGGTTTGAGGTCAATCCTGAAAATGCCAGAGGTGGTTTCAGTTTTTAGTTCGGTTTTACCCTGCTCATGCTGCAGCAAGGTGTGCATCCTGGCTTCAGTAGAGAGGCTCATGATGAAAGGTGGTTATCGATGATCTTATGGTCTTTCAGGGGATGTTTTGTCGACTGCTATTTGATTGCGGCAATAGGGGACATCTACTCTCTCCCATACGCTTTGAGTGCCTTGACTGAAGAAGTTTATAAATGATTGGTCGATATTTTGGATATTGCCAAGGCCGCATACATCCATTTAGTGCTCCTAATCGTGGTCAATCACCTAATGCTACCCCATCAAATATGAACCCTTCGCAAGAGAAGGACTTACTTCAACAGCTGGGGCATAAAGGGGAGACTCTTTGAAGTACTTTATTCTAATCCAAGTCCGCCATTAGCAGAGTCTCAATTTTGGTGATGGTGTCATGGCGGAAACTGTGAATATTTAGATTACTAAGTACCACAATCGCCAAAATCATAAGAATTGACTCAAGAGTAAAGACAAAAGAGAAGGCTAAAAGGGGGTTGTCTGGGCCACTTAAAACTCTTCCTAGATCTAACAACCCTCCCCCAAGAACTTTACCCATAGCCCTTGACAAAGCCTGAGCAAGCCCCCAAACGCCAACAAAGGTACCTGCCATTTCAGGAAGCGTGAGATCGAGCATTAGCACTAGTGCGCTGTTGGTAGCGATGCCTGCCGCAAGACCAAAAAGCACCATGACAAAATAAAGACCTTTGACGTTTGCTGTCAGGCCCGTTGCCATCAGCAACAGCAAAGTGGCAAAGATCATCCAGCAACCCATTCGAGCTGTCTCGAGTTTGCCCAGGCGAGGCGTGATCCAGAGGCCTGCCAAAAGCAGGCCAATCAGGGTCCCAACCCCCCAATAGGCATTTAGCAATGTGGTTTGATGTATTGGCAAACTAAAAACTTCGGCTCCGTAGCTTTCAAGGATTGGATCTTGTAAGAAGAGTCCGAGGGTATAGAGAGATAAAAAAATGAAGAAGATAATGACCTGACGACTAGATGTAACTATTGACCAGGCCTGCATCAGGCCCACTTCCTTCTGCAGCTCTGAGTCATTGAATTCTTGCTTGGCGCGATCAGGCATTATCACGTCCACCAACGTATTTTTTTGGTAACCACGAAATCTTTCCCATCTTTTAGCTGCCAGTACATCTTCAGGAAGAGGTTTTTTTGATTCCATTCCCCAGCAAGCAAAGATTGAGATACAGAAAACAAACGCAACAACCCAAATCATGAATTTCTGAAGCGCCGGTTGAAGCAATATTGGGTCTGAAATTCCATCCAGTCCCTTCGTGGCAAATGAGATAGAGATTGCACCAACAATGATTCCTATCGTGAGCATGCACCAAATCACTCCTACCGCCCGTGGACGTTCCTTTTCAGTAGTGAGATCAATTACTAGTGCTAGATAGGGAGTAGTAGACATGGAGATTGCAAGCCCGTAAAGAGCGAACAAACCGCAAAGTGCTATTGAGCAGGTTGTAATCGACAACCAATTACCTTCTCTTAATACTTGTTCCGTCCAGAAAATTACTGGAATTGAGAGCACGGCCATCAAACAAAAGCCAGCTGTCCCAAGCCAGATATAAGGAGTCCGTCTTCGTCCACGAATGGGCCAAGTATCTGAAATATGTCCAAAGAGCACCCGAGAAGGGGACATCAATTGTTCGAAAGCGAGCCCACCGCCAACCAGTAGAGCTGGGAAGGCCAGCTCTGAGATCATGACGCGGTTAAGCATGCCTGCGAAAACCACTGCGAGACAGCCTAAGCAGCCCTGAAACAGGCTCAGCCTTAGCAGATTCAGAGGCGATAACCCTGGGGTGTTTTGATCAGCCAGGCTGGCCTGAGGCTCAGGTCTCATTAAAGGAGATGTCATGTGGCCAATCTTGCCTCGTTGACTGTTCTGAGATGGACAGGCAGCTTGGCGCCGATACGATCGGCAAGATTCGTTCTGGGAGGCAATTTCTGATGAATGTTAGTGAGCACCCAACCTCCTTTGAACAGTTGCTTGGTAAGCAACTTCATGGTTTCAGCGAGTTGAGTGAGAGCTTGATCTTGAGGCTCATCCAGCTTGAAGAAAGGGTCGCCACACTTGAGAGCAGTCAGGCCCTTAAAGATGATAGTCATCACGATGCTACGCAGGAGCTCCTAGCTGAGAGCGAAGAACGTGTAAGGCATCTACAGGCGCTTTTGAATGGCGATCTAGATAGGTGCAGCTCTCTTCATGCAGTTCGCGATGTTTTAACTGAAGAGCAGATTGACCAAGTCGTTGAGTATGAAAATCGCAAAACACCTCAGGCCCTTGACCTTGTGACAGAAGTTGCTGAAGGAAGTGAGATTATCGATCAGGATATTGATGATCAATCCGGGATTAATAGCGAAGGCCTTGTTGAAACTGAATGTGTTGATGATCAGCAAACGAATCTACTTTCAGCCTGATTTGTTTTTTAGAGAAGGTTAATAAAGTCGGATGCGGAATTGAGCTACCTCTAGAGCAATAGATGGTGAATCTATAAGGAATGGGTGGTCCTTGATTCGTTCAAGCACCATCTTTAGTTTTTCATCCGTGCTGAGCTCATGGTTGTCTTTTTCAGGCTGATAGTTTTTCCAGGCTTCATCAAATACCATCGCAAAACTGTCTGCATTGTTGAACAGACGATCGCCCTTTTCATTGAATGGTGAGAAAGGCAAAGCTATGGGCATCTCAAGTTGATGCCAGGACCCAGATTTGAACTGGGGACACGGCGATTTTCAGTCGCCTGCTCTACCAACTGAGCTATCCCGGCGCGTTGCTTTCGAGACCTTTGAATCTTAAATCACCGTGTGAGGTCTTCCAGTTCCAGGAAGCTGACGCAGTGGGGTTCTCGCTAGGCAAACCAACCCTCCAACTGGTATTCCTGAGGTTTGCAATGTTGTTTGAGCTGCTTGGGCTGTTGCGCCGGTGGTGAGGATGTCATCCACGATCCAGGCGCGATGGCGCGACCAGTCAATCTTTTCATTGATTTGGCCTGGGACGGCTTTGAATGCATCAAGTTGATTCTTTAGCCGTAGCTGTCGATCAAGATGGTGTTGCCCCACTGTTGCGTGGCGGCGGATCAAGAGGCTATGGCACGGAAGCTTCAGGTAGGTAGCAAGAAGTTGAGGTAAAGGATTTGCTCTGCTTAGGTTTTTCCAGCTAGGAATCGGCACTAACACAGCATTGATCGGCACCAGTGGGTTTAGAAGCTCTGCCAAGGCGTGCATAGTTGAGTGCTTCTTACTGCGACGTAAATTGAGCAGCAGACGGCGAAGATTGCCGTCGTACCAACCCAGAGCTCGCCAGTTCAGTGGATTCAGACCGATCAATCCAGAGCTCGGTAGATCAAGCTGCAGGCGGCAGTTCTTGCAGGGCTTGGAAGTCTCGGTATGTGAGCTGATGGTTGACTGGCAGATGGGGCACTGGGGTTGTATGAGCAGTTCGCGACCAGCATTAATTAGGGATGTAAGCAATTGCCTGTGGAGCCTCTGCCATAAGGATTCCCCTCGCTGTTATCGCAGCAATTCCTTGGCACTCAATTTCAGCAGGATGATTTCGGAATAGTTTTCAGCATGGCTATCAGAGTTTGATGGGCATCTTCGCTATCGGTGAGCGTGTGATCAAATTTGATTTCTATTAACTTCTCATCGACTTCAAGCTTCATTAATTCCGGGGTAATGGCAATCATCTGGGCTGTTTTTGGGGCTTCAATCCCTCCATAGTAGCGCGCATAATCAATCACAGCTTCGGCATGGTCGCCATTCATGTGAGCACAGATCCTTGCACTGACATCAGCGGTGATTTGATCTGAGCTCATAATTTGTGAGGGTGGAATTCTTTAGCTTAGAAATTGATGCACTTGTCGTTAGCCCTTCCTAGCAGCTTGTTAGCCAAAACGCTGCCATAGGAGTATCCCTAGTCGGATTGAACTGAAGCTCACATAGCTCGCCAGTAAAACGAATAGTCCAATCGCAATGCTTGCGCGAAGTTTGGTTGGCACTAATTCAGGGCAGAGGTTCTGATTCTTGCTTGGTCGCATTCAATTTGGCTTGTGGAGAGATTGCTTGCAGGGCAAGGTGGGCTACGCCGGCCGCTGGTGGGCTAGTGCAGGTCTTAATGGGTAAACCAAGGATCCGTTCTCTTAAACGACGCCATTGTCGGTTGCGGGCACCACCACCCAGGCTGATGATTCTCTTGG
>Ga0208639_1001986_pt1 | contig 12463 bp, 10 predicted proteins | sample ETNtaG_33_FD_185772 | JGI IMG/M metagenome (GOLD analysis project Ga0208639, IMG submission 185772) | Marine microbial and viral communities from oxygen minimum zone, Eastern Pacific Ocean - ETNP201310SV76 (SPAdes) (version 2) | ecosystem: Environmental > Aquatic > Marine > Oceanic ...
ACTAAAGTAGAACTTTTTTCTTCTAATCGGCGAACCCGATTTTTTAATTTTTTAATTTTTTCCATGGGGCCCCCCACACAAAAAATTCAAGAAAAATTCAAGAAAAATTCAAGAAAAATTCAAGAAAAATTCAAGAAAAATTCAAGAAAAATTCAAGAAAAATTCAAGAAAAATTCAAGAAAAATCAACCAAGATTCCAAAAAAATCATGAGAGAAATTGAGAGAAACATAAAAAATTTATTTAAAATAAATAGAATTTTAAATAAAATCATGAGAGAACTAGAGAGAAACTCTACGTCGAGATAAAAATGATATCCTTTTTCGTATTTACATCATAACAACACACTTACAATAATACCTATATTAGAGTGTCCGAATAATATGGCTCTTGTTTATCAGACTTCGTTTTATGATACACCTTGTCAAACTGTTCCACACCATATCATATATTATTTGGACGTTAATCACACAACTCACCTGTCGGAAATGGATGGAGTTTGTAGAGTATTCGCTGTCTATGTTGATAAAAATAGTATTGAATATGAAACGGCGTTGGGTAACAGTAACTCAGTTTATAACAACGGAGGAACTATTAAGTTTATACCAACGGAGGAACTATTCAAGTAATGGCTGGTCGAAAATAACACAAAATAAAATAAAATCATATTATATAAATGAGTAATAAACATAATCATATCATTAAATCCAAAAATGATTTTTTATTTTCTAATAATAAATCGGTTATCAATTTAGATACACAATACAAAAATATAGATTTTTCTACAGCACCACAGGTATTGGTTTCAGGAACGCCTTTATCTACACAAACATTATCTACCACTGACGAACTATCAGAAGGAACTACAAATTTATATTATACAGACGCTAGAGTTCAGACTAAAGTAGATGCAGATAATACTTTACTCAGAAGTAGTAATCAGACAGCAACACACATACCTTATTATGATGTGGGCGACATTAGTAATAGTTCAAGTTTAACCTTTGATAGTTCTAATGAGATATTAGCAAGCAATAATATTGATACACATAGGGTTCATATATATCGTTCGGGTGATTTAGGATTCAAACGTGATACAGCGATACAAGTGACGGGGAACGACGGTGACGATCAGAGTTGCCTTTATTTTGAGTGGGCAGACAATCAAGTTTCGGCAAATGATGTTACTTTACGGTATAAGGTAGACGTGAATGATTATTTTGGTAGAAGTCAAAGTTATGATTGGTCGGGAGATGTGAAAACATGTATAACAAGTGACGTTCCTACAAGAGCAGGGATTGGATGTTTCTTACCAACTTTGACTGTAGGTGATATTAGTGCTTATACAGGAACTGAATTATTATATGTAAATGGAGATGTTAACATTAGTGGAGGCACTTACCGTATAAATGGAACAACTATTGATACAGATGATATTGCAGAAGGAACTACGAATTTATACCACACTACATTACGAACGCAGAACGTGATTGACTCAGATACTACATTAGTTCGAACAAGCGGGTCACAAACTATCGCAGGTTTGAAAAGTTTCTCTAATAACATGCACATGACGGGGTCATCTCCATCATTATATATATACCCGTCAAATGCCGCGGGAACTCATTTTCGTTTTCATCATATAGGGACTCATGCGTATATTGATAATAAAACAGACCCTTTGGGTGGTAATATAAATTTTCGAAATGACAGCACAACAACACATACAATGAGTGGAAACGGTGATTTTAACATTACAGGTGATTATAAATACAATGGGTCGCAATTATCGACAGACAGTATTGCTGAGGGTGCTACAAATTTGTATTATACAGACACCAGAGTCCAAACGAAAGTGGACAGTGATACTGCTCTAGTAAGAACTACGGGAAATCAAACTGTAGATGGTGAGAAATACTTTTTAGATATGATTCAATGTCCATATATGGAGATATTGCCGACGCTGTCCGCTGAACCTGCTCTTAAAATTGAAGCAGGTACTGGTGGGAATGTGTCATTGCTAATAGATGGGTTGGACTCATACGTGCAATATAGAAACTCATACACTGATTCAGATGGCGTTCGAGAATTTAGACATGGATTGAATGGTATTAAAGAGTTTGATATATGGTATGGATTACAAAGTAGTGTTAATGATATACAATATACAAGCACCCCCGACCCGTGGGGGAATTACAACTCAATAAATGATTTACTTCGCTTTACTCCAACAGCAGGTTTTGGTGTTGGAGGAAGAAGCCTTGGCTATGCAGTGACTATATGGGGTAGGTCTCACGACGGTTTCAGCATGTATGCCAGTGATAGTTATGCTACAAGCGGTGGTTATTACAGTATAACTGGAGGGTGGATGTCCAGTGACAGACGAATTAAGACAGAAATAGAAGAAGTACCCGATCATCTCGCACTTCAAATGGTAAAAGATATTCCATGTAAATATTACAAATACAAAGATTATAAAAGTCGTGGGGATGAGAAAACAATCGGATTCATAGCACAGGAAGTTGCTGACGTGTTCCCTATGGCTGTTGAAAAGAAAAGTATGGTACAGCCGAATATTTATAAAGAATTGAATGGTGGGTGGACTTTAATTAATAAAAAGCACATATTAACACCAACGAATATTGAGTGTAAAAACGGAGTGAAATATGGTTTTAGGTGTGGTGATAATGAAGAGCAATACATTGAAGAATTTTGTGAGGATAACAAATTCGTTTTTGAAAAGAAATTTAACAAGATTTTTTGTGTTGGTCATGCGGTTGAAGACCATCACGTATTAAACAAGGATAAGATATTTTCACTCCACCATAGTGCTATACAGGAATTAGTAAAACAAATAGAAACTTTAACCGCTCGGGTTAGACAATTAGAACAAAAATAAATTATCTATAAATATTATATAACAATGAATAAAAAGAAAGAAACAAATCCTTATGAGACATCAGAGTTTCAAAATCCTAATGCGATTAAAAAGAAAACGGGGCAAATGCGGAATCGCCTAAAAGCCCAAAAAAATCCAGAATTATATTCTGTTGAAATTGACGGAAAGAAAATACCTGTTCTATCTAAAAAGGGCAACCCTATAAACATAAATACCTATAGGGGGAAACGGATAGTTAGAAAAATACTTAAAATGAGTAATAAAAACGAACACCCAGAAAAAAAGGGAGGTGTTTCTATAGAAATTAAGGATATACCCGATGGAGAAGCGGGAGCGAAGCCACAAATAGACAAAGATATTAAAATCAAACCTGAAAAAGATGATGATATTACAAAAGTCAATAATGAAAAAACACAGGTTATTCCAATGAGCAACGAACCCGAAATTAAAAAGGAAGATATGACTGAGGAGGAGAAACAAGAAAAAAACGCAGGAGAACACCTAGGATTAGACGATGATTTAGAAAGTGGTTTAAGGAGAAGACGTCGTCGTTATAACATTGTTTTCCCAAAGGGAAATAATCACCCTAAAAATAATCACCCTAAAATAAATAATGGTTTACTACATTTAGGACTATCTTTCGCTGCATTACTCGGTTCATCAATCATCTCTAAACTCCAATTTAAGGACATCAAAGAACATGTTAAAGAAGAAACAGGAGAAGATTTAAGCGATGATTATTTACCCGCAATGAATTCTACTTTAAAAAAATTACACCCTGACAGTTTCGAAAGAGTCGCAATGGGAGGTGAAATCAAACAAGAAGAACCAATAACAAATCCACATTTAAGAGGCACACAACCAAAACCAGAACCAGAACCACAACCAGAACCACAACCACAAACACAACCACAACCAACACCAATAACAACTCCTGTATTAAGAACAACCAATCCCGAAATAGTCGAACCACAAGGTAGAGGATTGAAACAAATACTACGGACATCCGATGGTATTCCTGACCTCCCAAGAGCAATTCATAGAGAAGCCGTTAAAAGAATTTTTACATCTAAAAATTTGGATTTTACAAAAGCACTCAAATTGTATTTACAATCACACGGTATACCACATGGAAGCACCGAAGAAATCAAAGAAGACAATCAAGATATTATTGAACAACATAGAGATATATTGCGAATAGGCTCTGTAAAAAAAACCGACTCAAATGGCGTCAAAAGAGAAAATGTAGAGTTAAATGTATTGGTTCAATATGCTTCCACACCACAAGAAAACACAAAAAAGCAATATGGGTTAATTATTCCTGCCCCCGATGGTTTCACTCCAAAGGATTTACAAAAAAACCCACAACAACAACTCCAAACACAACATCAAACTTTAACAAAAGAAATGAAACAAGAACAGAGTGTAGGGAAACGTATTCATAATTATAATGAAAAAGAAGGACAATTATACAAACAGCCATCCCAACCATTTTTAAGACAACCAAATAAAAGCACTATGAAAGGAGTAAAACTTAGACAAGCACGTAATTATAGAACAAACCTACCTGAAGGACATTTTCGTTTTTAAAATAAATAATATTATCTATTATTATATGAATAATACTATTCCAACATACGACCCAAGAGAACTGGGTAAAATTGATGCCTTCTCCATGATTTTGGTTGGTATGAGACGCACAGGTAAAACACACGCTATATCCTGTATGTTAAAACAAATGAATCGTAATTTCGATACAGTTTTTTTAATGAGTGAAACCGCTTTAGCACAAGACAACTGTTTTGAAATGATTGACGATGCTTACAAATATGAATACTTTGACGAGGGGGTTGTAAAAAAAATACTCAATAAACAAAAAGAATTGAAGTTATACAATCAAACACATGAAGAATTCCAAAAAAAAAAAATACCCGATCTCCTCATTATATTAGACGATTGTGTTAATGATCCTAAAATTAGATATAGTAAAACTTTAAACGATCTATACACACAAGGAAGGCATTACAATGTTTCTATTATATCTCTTGTTCAAGCACTAACAAACGCAATGAACCCAAAAGCAAGAAACAATGCGGATATAATGATGTTCTGGAGAAGTATCAACTTTAAAGAAAGAGAAAAAATTATTGAAAACTATCTTACACCTACAAAGGGGAAAAATAGCAGAAAAATAGGCGAAGAATATATGGAAAAAATATTCGACCAACCTTATGTCGCTATGGTTGTAGCAGTTCATACCGCTAGTAACAGTAAGAAATTAAATGATTATGTATATAAATACTTGGCACCGTGTAAAATTCCAAAATATCAGTTAGGCTGTCATTGTAATAAAGATTATAACTGATTTTCAAGACTCATAGTTGATAAATCCACAGGTTGTTCAATTCCACGAACGTCTCTATGTATTGTAATACAACCGAACTTAATCGTGCTACATCTTGATTTTTGAATTGCTTTGATACAGATTGCTAACGAGCCAAAAACCGCACCTATAAAAATACCTAATTGCTCGATACTAAATTCTTTTAATTCTGTCATATATATATATATACATGAAAGAAAACGGATGCTATTATACACCACTTCCTCTAATAGATACTCATTTAAAAACATTAAAAATTGAAAAAGGAATGAAAATATTAGAACCAAGTTGCGGAGACGGCAGATATGTGAGATTACTAAAAGATTATAACGTAGATTGTATTGAAAAATATCCAATAGAAAAAACGCCGAAATGTATTCACGATGATTTTCTTTCATTTAAATCGAAACCAATTTATGATTTAATAATCGGTAATCCCCCTTATCATAAAATATATTACAAAGATGTCATAAAATATGATAAAAATTATACCATGTTTTATTCGAACACTTGTAATATGTATCTTTTATTCATCATCGCAGGAATACGAATATTAAAAAAAGATGGTATATTGTCGTATATACTCCCTCAAAATTTTTTAAATACTCAATCTTATAATAATTTACGAAAATATATAAATGATTTTTACACAGTGTTAAACATTCAACCAACAAATACAAAATTCAAGGAATGCAAAGTTAAAACAATAATTTTTACTATACAAAAAACGATGAAAAAGAATAATATTTATACAATTGCTACGCCAATAATCCAAAAAAAAAAAAATATAATAAACATCTTATTCCAAACAGAGGAAAACGTAATAAGATACAAAGAACTCATTAAAAACAAAAAATCGTTAAAGCAACACGGGTTTACAGCAGTAAATGGAACAGGTCAAAGTTCAGATGGAACAAATATATTATTAAAACCATCAAATATATATTTAGGAAAAGTAAGAGAAAAACCATTATTTAAATCAAATCAAGAATCAGCAATTCCACCTTATATAGTCGTTTCCAGAGGCTTCGGACACTGTCCTTTTGTTCTAAACCCTTGTTTAATAACAGATAAAGAATATGTGGTAGACGGTCATTTAATATGTATAAAACATCAAGACAAATCAAAATTAAAAGAACTACATACCTTTCTCTCTAGTAAAGAATGTAAAGAACTTGTTTTTATTATATGTCAGAATAACCAACTTACAACAGGAGAATTATTATTTTTATTTTATTATTGATATAAAAATGAAATAATATATATATATATATAGTATATAACATGGAAGATCATATGGAAGATAAAAGAGAGAAAATGAGAGAAAGTTGTCGAAAATATTACAAGAAAAATAGAGCATCTATACTAGAAAAAAATAATAAAGTCATTACTTGCCCTCAGTGTCAAAAGAAATTAACACATGCAAATCTAACAAGGCATCTAAAATCAAAATATCACAAAAAACGAGTATTACAGCATTTTGGTATTTACGATTACAATGAAGAATTATATAACAAATATCTTAAAGGAGAATTGAATACATTCGTAAAAATGAGTTAATTAAGAAATAATATATTATATACAGTAAATATATATAATGTATAAATCACAAACACAAGAATTTAGCAGAATAGAAGAGAAGGCACTAAACACATACCCGAAAAATAGATTACCTGCCTTATTGAATAGTGGAATAATACGAGCCGATAATGTGTTTTGGAGAAAACATATAGCAAACTATTTAGAATGGAATAATAATGACACTGGTGATAATTTATATTTTACTACACAACAAAGAAAGACAATATTATCATATGAATATGGAAATTGGATAAAGGCGGGAAATGGAATATCTCAATTAAAATAATGCTGACTGTTTGTAATTAAACCACAATTGGAGTTCGCTAAATGCAGAACATGGAGTAACCCCATCGCTTTCGAATACTTTTGCAATGAACTCACTTGGAATATTTTCCGTTTTAAACACTAAATCAGGATATGAAATAGTAGTTCTTTTTTCTACATCTACTGGAATTGTTAAAAAGGCATTGCCTCCATCAGAGTTGTGTATCTGAAATCGTGTAATAAACGGCAATTCAATATCCACAGCAGAAGGCAACGCGGTTGTATTAGGAAAGGTAATCATTGCCTGGTGTAAAACCAAATCTTGTGCTAAAATGTTACCATTGAGAGAAATTGTTTCAGACTGATTTGTAATTCTTAAATTTAGAACAGGCATATTTTTTTATTATATATATACAATATATAATAAAAATGGCTACACGACACGAAGTTGGTTTAGGTCAATATGTTAAAAACGTGGGAATGAATACCTACGAGAGAAATAATTACAATAAAGCATTGTCACGGCAGGAATCTAAATATAATAAATCGGGAAAAAATAAGGCTTTTTACAAATCTCAAGAATTCAAACGTCCATCTAAATTACGTATAGAAAGGGATGATACACGTGGTCAAATATCAACAGTTGCCGAGGAAATTGGTGAGACCTTAATACAAGATGGAGGCTTAATATACGGGAACAAAAACCCTGATATACAAGAAGCAAAAAAGGAAATCGTAGATAAAAAAATGAGTAATACGGCCCCATATAAACAAGGGTTCCGAAAAGATGCTGGCTATTTTTCAAGTGGTTTTTTAATGGATGCTCCACTACGAAAATATGTTCTTACTGAGAAATTCGTCGATGATGACGAAAAGCGTTTAAACAATTCATCGGTTGATGAAACAAATAAAAAGAAATATAATCCCGAAGAACACTGGACAGGAAAGGGCAGAAATTATGAAATTCAAGCGAGACATATAGTAGATGACGGTAATCTATACGCTTAAAATATTTTATATGTAAATTATATATATATATATAAAATGTCAGCATTGGAAGATATAGAAAAAAAAATCAAAGACATTAAAAATAAAGAGAAACATGAAAATAAAACACCATCAAAAACACCCAAGAATGTAGCAGACAAAGTTAAGATTAGTGTAGGAACGATTCTTACATTAAAGGGATTATTTTCTACATATAGATTTTACAGTAAAGTAAAATACAATTTTAATAATCCTGCTGGGTTTGTAGATGATTTTAAATCATTTATTGAAAGCACCACAAAGGCTATTGAACGTTCTAGAAATGTATTGAATACCGCTGATAACGTCGCAAAGGGGGCTTGGAATAATTATGTTGACATTGAATTTATGTTGAAAGATGTAAAAAAATCGTTAAAAAACCGTTTAGATTATTTTGTTTCAAAAGGTCATTTAGTAAGAGAAGAGGCAGTTAAGATTAATGATGAATTACTATCTCACATTAAAGTGGGCGGTGAAAAAATTAACGAATTGGGTGAAAAGATATATGTAAAAACAACAGTAAATTCCGAAGATATATTGAATAATCAGATACAAATTTTAGATAATGAAACCGATGGACAATTGAGTAATTTTATACGAAGTAAATCAATAAAAAGTGATGCTGACTTTATAAAAACCAATAAAAAAGAAGTTGAAGAATTCTTAAAAACGGGGAAGTTTAAAGCAAGTCGATTACCGAATAGTCCAGAATTAACATTAGAAAATAGTGAGAAAATGGCTAGGGCGAAAACAATTAGGTTGGCAAGGTTAAAATATAATAATATAGACAAGTTTAAAAAACCGAAAGAATTATTCAATAAATTACAAACATATGTTGCTGAAGAGCCACAAAAATTTAATTATGCAAGTCCTGATAATACACCTATTTCTCGTATGCTTAGAAAACAAAAAGGTGAATTAACTATTGAAGATGAAATATACTACGCAAAACAAGAACTACCTGAATTAACAGAAGAACAACTCACACGATTTAACAATGCAATGAAACAAATTCCTGATGGAGATTTTATGACGGAAGGTGATTTTAATAATTTTAGAAAAACAGCACACGATATTGATATTGTAAAAAGCGACGGTAGTATCATTAGTGACGCTGATAGTTTTAAAACAGCCTTTTCGACTGACGAAAGTGAGAGTCTTATTGATTTTGGAAGTGCTATAGAAGGCGAATTACCCGATGACATGTTAAGTGGAAAAGAATTAAAAACGAAATATAGTCATTATTTTGAAAAATGGGGAGGTGAAACAGACGAAGCATTGAAAACTGTTGATAAATGGAGTGATAATGTCGATTATTATGCGTCACAAATGTTTGACGAGTTTGATTTACACCCTAATTTTTATAAATTATCTAAAAGTTCTAATCCGAAAGTAAGTAAATTTTTTAGTAAAGTATTAGAGGAAATAGACGGAAAAGATTACAAAAAATATTATGAGCCTGTCGAAGACCATCTTAGTGCAAGTGAATTACGAAAAAAACACAATGTTAATGACCCCTTTGATGGAGACGAAGAATACAAGGAAATAGATGGAAAACGATATTACAGTGCTGATGAAATTGCTAACCGAGAAGTAGTAGTTGAACCACCAAAACCATTCACAGCCGATATGTTGGAAAATGAAGTTGAAAATCCTATAAAAGTTGGAATCGAAAAATTAGAAGGCAAGATTGCTGGACTTGGAGAAAGAACTGCTGCTGGAATTATCAGTGCTACGGAAAAAGTGAAAAATTTAACGGCTGGAATAAGAGCAAGTATAAGCACGGCAGAAGAAGCCGCTTCAGGAGCAATACGAACAGGATTAGAAAGAGTTGTTGGAGAAAGTGTAGCAGCAACAACAATGGCTGCTGGGAGTGCTATCGCACGAACGAGTGTTGCTTTTGCTGCTGTGTATTTAGTTTTTCAAATACCATTTGTTAAAAAAGCAACAGATAGCGTGTTAAAATGGATGTTAAAAGGTTATACTGACAATTTAGTAGAAAAACAAATAAAATTCGATAATGGAGAACAGGAATATCATAATAAACTCACTGTAATGAAAGACGCATCTCAAAGAGCAAAAAGATTGGCAGATCTAGGGTATATCACTGTTAAAAAAGAAACATTATATGGAAACGGGAGTAGAACTGATAAAAAAGTAACACAAGAAGGAGGTTTGTTTCATCAAAAGGAATGGGAAAAAACAGACAAGAGTAAAGGAGAATTAGTATTTAGAAATCAGCCGAACGGGTTTAAATTAAGTCACGACATAAATGATTTTAAAGTCACCTATTGGAAACATCAAATGTTTAAAAAGGGCAAAGTAAAAACCACATACAATGCTGGAGAGAAGGTAGCAGATATATATGTTCCTAATTATAGTGACAGTAAAAATTGGAAAATAAGTCCCGAAGAATTAAAAGCATTAAGTGGTGTTGTTATCGATAATACAAATAGAAATTGGGGAGGGTCTTGGAAGGAAGGAAAATGGACTCAAGCAAAGGTTAAATGGGGAATCGACGACGATTTATTCAATAAGGCTTTCAATTCTAATGGATTAAACAAAATAAATACTGGTATGAAATATATTTATAGTGAATATTCTAAAAGAGGAATACACCAACCAGCCAATAATAAAATAGCCTTTGAATATTGGGTTGGTAACAGGCTCGTTCGTCTATATGACGATAAAAGCATTTGGGTTAGCGGTAATGGGAAATGGAAATTATACCAAAGAAACGATGATATGAATGGAGACGAATGGATAAAGCATTTAAGAGATTATAAAAAATCAGTAAGTGGAAAAATAGCAGTCGATAATATGGCATCAGAAGGTGCTTATGAAAAAGAAAGCAAAGCCGAAAGTGATGATATAAAGAAAATCTTTGGTGATATTTTACATATCAAGGAAATTGAATACAATTATGGGAAGATGATGAAAGACCATTTAGCAGGGGTAGATAAGATTAGTTATATGACAATTCAGAACGACGGAACATACAAGAATTTAACAAACCAAGAATGGCATACAATAACCAAGGCTGACACACACCTTCATCGATGGCAAATGCCTACACAAAATTCAAGGGTATATGGTAGAATAATTAGTAGAGTAGAGAGAGTAGAGAGCCAAACAGGTAAAAAATATTATTATATCATGACTGAAAAGGGTTATGTTTTACAAACAAGACCCGCTTTTAATGCGTCACCCAGTGATATTCCATATATGATAAAAACAATAGGTAGTGATACATTAATTAACAATGACACCTTAAAAAATCACGAACACGAATACGAACAATATAAGGATTTATTTAAAACGAAAAGATATGAAAATTATCAAAAAGGAATTATACAAAAAGATAGACCATATTACAAGAAAGCATATTGGGGAGCAGAGCCATTAATTGAGTTTAGAAAAGGAGACACGTATTATAGACACAATAAGGATGGACAATCATGGAAACTTAAAAAAGGCGGTGAATGGGTAATGATTGGAAATAAATATAGTCAATTAATGAATATGGCTTTTGGTGGAGGTGATAGTAGTAATGAAAATGGTAGAAAAAATTTAATGGTAAAGGCAGTTAATAGTGCTGATGATGTAGAAATTATATCTAATATGACGACCATGGGGAAACAGATATTACCATCTAAAAATCCTCATTATGCTGAAATGATGTTGGATGGAGCGGGAAGAGTAATACACGACGACGCAAGTATAGCCGAGAAAACATATGAGCCGCATAAAATACCCGAGAAAACATATGAACCATTCCATATGGAGAATGTTATTGGGGATTTACATACGCCTGAAGGACGAGTGGTTTATACTTTAGATAATGGAAAACAAAGTAGATATTTTCTACCGCACGATGAAGATAATTGGAAAGTCATCTCTAATAAAACAACAAATATCTCACAAAGATTATCCTTTATGAAATCATATGTTCGGGATAAGCAAAATAGTGATAAGATATGGGAAAAACCAAGCGACGCAATAGAAAAAGCACGGCATTTTAATGGGAAATATATTAATGATGATTTAAAAATTGTTGAAAGAGAGAAGGGGAGAGAAGAAGATGGAAGTAAGTCTGTAGTAATTAAAGAAGATGGAAGTAGTGAGGCTGTAGCAATTAAAGAAGATGGAAGTAAGGCTGTAGCAAAAGGTAAAGTGGAAGGTAGTGATTTTGTGGGTAGAACACCTGATATTGAAATACCGCATAAAACAATGGATTTAGAAGAACAACATATGAAAAGAGAAGAAAATGTAGAGCAATCCTATTCCAGCGGTGTAGGTGTATTTGGGTCGA
>Ga0208639_1001998_pt1 | contig 12419 bp, 12 predicted proteins | sample ETNtaG_33_FD_185772 | JGI IMG/M metagenome (GOLD analysis project Ga0208639, IMG submission 185772) | Marine microbial and viral communities from oxygen minimum zone, Eastern Pacific Ocean - ETNP201310SV76 (SPAdes) (version 2) | ecosystem: Environmental > Aquatic > Marine > Oceanic ...
AAGTCTTGATGCAATCTTTATATAGTTGTTATCATCTTTATATGGTTTTGCTGGAACCAATCTAAGTTCAACTCCTAAATTTTTTAGTAAATCTTTTTTTTCTTGTGTTTGACTATCATTCATTACAATAATTGTTTTGTATCCAAGAGAATTTCCGAGAAGACCTAAACCAATACCAGTGTTACCAGCTGTACCTTCAACAACAGTACCACCTTTAGAAATTAATTTTTTTTCTTGAGCATCTTTAATTAATGCTAATGCAGCTCTATCTTTTACTGAACCACCTGGATTTAAAAATTCAGCTTTTCCATAAATATTACATCCTGTTATTTCTGATGCAGCTCTTAATTTTATTAGAGGAGTGTTGCCAATCCCTGAAATAAAATCATTTTGAATATTGCTCATTAATCTGATTTTGAGTCACTATCTGAAGTAATACCATAAGGTTTGAATTCGCTATCAGTGATACCAACATTCTTTGCAGGTATTCCAACCATAACAGCTTTTTCCGGAACATCTTTGGTGATCACCGCATTTGCTCCAATTTTTGCACATCTTCCAACTCTAACTGGACCGAGTACTTGAGCACCTGATCCAATTACAACATCATCCTCAATTGTTGGATGTCTCTTAATATTTCGTTGACCATTTGAATTTATACTTGGTGCTATTCCACCTAAAGTAGCCATATGGTAGATAGTAACATTATCTCCAATTTCTGAAGTCTCACCAATTACAACCCCCATACCATGATCAATAAATAAATTTTTTCCAATTTTTGCTCTAGGATGAATTTCAATACCAGTTAAAAACCTTGAAAACTGAGAAATTATTCGAGCAATAAGATCAAATTTTGCAACACTGAAAAAGTTTGCAATTCTATGAAAGAAAACTGCCTTTACTCCTGGATAAGTTAAAATTAAACTTAGTTTAGATTTTGCTGCAGGATCTCGATCAATTATAGATTGTAAAAAGTTTTTCATTTTTTTTTGCTAGATTGACTTAAAAGTGATCTTTATATAGTGATTATATTTATTAATTAAAGAGGAGAATTTATGTACAGAAATACTAATTGTTTTCATTTAGCAGTTCCTTGTGGTGATTTGGAAGTTGCAAAAAAATTTTACAGCGAGACATTAGGCTGCAGATTAGATAATTCAGCTCAAGAATGGGCTGATGTTGATTTTTGGGGAAATGAACTAACTCTTCATGCAAGTGCACATAAATTGGACAATGAAAGACACGATGTTGATATGGGTAACGTTTCCGTTCCACACTTCGGTGTTCATTTATCAAGAAAAGATTTTGACGCACTTAAACAAAGATTAAAAGATAACGGTACTAAATATTTTGACGAACCTTATCTAAGATTTAAAGGAACTAAGTACGAACAAGAAACATTCTTTGTGAAAGATCCCAATGAAAATGTGTTAGAGATCAAAACTGTGACAGCTAATCCAGAATAATTTTGGCTACAAATTACAAGTCTATAGCCAAAAATCTTAAGTTTGAAGGAAGAGCTTTTATTAACGGAAAATATGTTAATGCCATTGATGGTAAAAAGTTTGAAACAATAAATCCTGCAACTGAAGAAAAACTTTGTACAGTTGCAAAATGTAATCATAAAGATGTTGATCTAGCAGTAAAGGTTTCAAGGAAAGCTTTTAATAGCGGCGTTTGGTCAAGAAGTGCACCAGAACATAGAAAAGAAGTTTTATTAAAATTTGCTGAATTACTTCGAAAACATGGAGATGAAAATTCAGTCTTAGAATGTGTTGATACAGGAAAATTAATTGCAGATTGTATTAATGAAGTTGCTAACGATGCACCAATGCATTTTCAGTGGTACGGAGAATTAATTGATAAAGTATTTGGAAAAGTTGCTCCAACAGAACCATCAATTACAAGTTTGATTGTAAAAGAACCCATAGGTGTTGTAGCAGGAATTGTTCCCTGGAACTTTCCTTTAATGATGGCTGTTTGGAAAATGGCACCTGCATTAGCTGCAGGTTGTTCAGTAATTATTAAACCAGCAGAAGATACACCTCTTACAGCAATTAGAGTTGCGCAAATTGGAAAAGAAGCGGGAATTCCAGATGGTGTATTAAATGTTCTTCCAGGTTATGGTGATGTTGGTGAAGCATTAGGTCGACACAAAGATGTTGATGCAGTTTCTTTTACTGGTTCTACAGAAGTGGGGGGTTATTTTCTAAAGTATTCAAGTGAAAGTAATTTAAAACCTGTAGCACTTGAAATGGGTGGTAAAAGTCCTTTTATAGTTTTAGAGGATGCTAAAATTAATGATGATTTAATTGATAACGCAATAAATTCTGCTTTTTGGAATGGCGGTCAAAACTGTTCTGCAAATATGAGGCAGATAATTCATAAAAATGTCAAGGATGAGTTTTTAGATAAAGTATTAAGAAGAGTTAAAAAATTAAAAGTAGGTGACCCATTAGATTTAAAATCTAATATGGGATCTATGATTTCAAAAGGACATTTAGAAACAGTCGATGGATATATTCAAAAAGGAATAGATGAGGGTGCAAAACTTTTATCAGGTGGGACTTCAGATAGTAAACAAAAAGGCTTTTATGCAAAACCAACTTTATTTGATGGATTAAAAGAAAAGATGATTATTGCTCAAGAAGAAATTTTTGGACCAGTATTAGGAGTTTTGACAGTAAGAAATGATGAAGAGGCTCTAAAAATTGCAAGTAATTCAAAGTATGGATTGCATGCAAGTGTATTTACTCAGGATATAAATAGAGCATTTCATTTAGCTAAAAGCTTACCTTGCGGAACTGTTTCAATTAATACCTTTTCAGAAGGAGATATAAAAACTCCTTTTGGTGGATATAAACAATCTGGATCATTATCAAGAGACCAAGGCACAGAAGCTCTTAATTCCTTTCTTCAAACAAAAACTATTTGGATTAGTCACCAATAATATCTGCGACCATTAAGTCAAAATGAAACAAGTTATGTGTATTTTTTACAACTTTATTTTCTTTGACTCACTTTGAAGATTTAAGTTAGACTTAATTTTTAAATTAATAGGAGATAGATAATGAGAATAATTAAAACTACACTTGTAGCTGGTCTTATTTCACTTTTTGCAACATTTTCGTCATTCGCTGAAAAAGTTAAAATTGGTGATCCAGGTTGGACAGGTGCAACAGCTATTGCAAACTTATTAGCAGCAGTTGTTACAGATAAAATGGGTGGAGAAGCAGAACTTGTTCCAGGAAACAACACTGCTATCTATGGTGCGATCGACAGAAGTAAAGGTGAAATCGAAGTTCACCCTGATATCTGGTTACCAAACCAACAAGCTTATACAAATGATTTAGTTCCAAAAGGAACTTTAAAGTTAAGTAGCAAACCATATGAAGGTAACCAAGGTTACTGTGTTTCTCAACAGTTTGCGAAAAAAATGAATATTACTGCAATTGAAGATTTAGGAAGACCTGAAGTTGTTAAAGCTATGGATAGCGATGGCAATGGTAAAGGTGAATTTTGGATAGGAGCAGACGGTTGGGCATCAGCTAATGTTAACCAAGTTAAATTAAGAGACTATGGTTTATATGATGCAGGAATTGAACCAATCAGAGCAGCAGAAGCAGTTAAAAATGCAAGAGTTCTTGACTCTATTAAAAAAGGTGAAGGCTATGCATTTTATTGCTACAAGCCACATGCGATTTGGGGAATGGCTGATGTAGTTATGTTGGAAGAGCCAAAATTCGATCCAGCTAAATACAAAATGGTACAACCTAAAGAGGATGCTGACTGGTACAAAAAATCTTATGTTGCTTCGAAAGATGCACTTAAAAAAATTCAAATTGGTTGGGGAACTTCTTTAGAAAGTAAATCTCCAGCTATTGTTGAATTCTTTAAGAACTTTCAATTAACAGCAGACGATGTATCTGCTATGGCTTATGCAATTTCAGTTGAAAAAAAACAACCAGCTGATGTAGCGAGAGCTTGGATGAAAGCTAATAAATCAACAGTTGATGGTTGGTTAGGTCTTTAATCTAAAATAAATTATCTATACCCGGCAATTTTATATTGCCGGGTATATCTTCCTTTAATAAAAGAGAGTTAAATGGATTCATCTGGATCAGCTATTAAAATTGAGAATGTTTGGAAAGTGTTTGGCAACACTTCATCAGAGGCTTTAGATGCAATTCAAAATCAAAAAATTTCAAAAACTGAAGCTCTAGAGAAGTATAACTCTGTAATTGGCGTTTCTGATGTTTCATTTGATGTAAAACAAGGAGAAATTTTTTGTGTAATGGGCCTTTCGGGTAGTGGAAAATCAACCTTAGTTAGACATATTAATAGACTTTTAGAACCAACATCTGGCAAAATTTTAATTAAAGGTCAGGATGTAATGAGTCTTGATAGAGAAAGTTTACAAGAATTAAGAAATAAAAAAATTGGCATGGTATTTCAAAACTTTGCTCTGATGCCTCATAGATCTGTTGTTGATAATATAGCAATGCCGCTTGAAATTAGAGGTGTAAGTAAAAATGATAGGCTCGATGCTGCAAATAAAATTTTAGATATTGTAGAACTTCAAGGATGGGGTAATAAATTTGCTCACGAATTGTCTGGAGGAATGCAGCAGAGAGTTGGTCTTGCAAGAGCATTAGCTGCAGACCCTGACTTTTTATTAATGGATGAACCTTTTAGTGCATTAGACCCATTAATCAGAAGACAACTTCAATCAGAATTTATTAAACTTTCAAAACAAATGAAAAAAACAACTGTTTTCATTACACATGATTTGGATGAAGCTGTAAGAGTAGGTCATCGAATTGCAATTATGAGAGATGGCAAAGTAATTCAAGTTGGAACACCAGAAGAAATTGTAGTAAATCCAGCAGATGATTATGTTGCTGATTTTGTAAAAGGTATTTCTAGATTAAAAGTAGTTCAAGCTAAATCAATAATGCAAACTGTTGAAAATTTTGAAAACAAAAATGGAAAACTTTCAAATGATTTAGAAGTTGTTAATGAAAGTGATTTATTAAATAAACTCATTGAGACATCAGCATCAAGAGATAAACCAATAATTGTAAATAATGATCAAAATAAAATTGTTGGAGTTATATCTCAGTCAGATCTTTTAAAAGCAGTTATTGAAGGAGGGGATGGTGAGTAAAGAGCTTAACACACCATCAAGATCAGAGTTAATAACTGATTTTGTTAAAACAAATCCAGATTATTATATTGATCAATTTCAAAAAATAGGTAGCAAACCTACATTTTCTTTCTCATTTAATTTATATGCTGCAATTCTTGGACCAATTTGGTTTGGAATGAGAAATATTTGGAATTGGGCTTTGACTTTTTTAATTATTGAAACTTTTTCAGTTGTTCAAATTATTAGAGGTTTATTTGGGAATATTACAAATGATGCTATTCAAAAAATTGAACAAGTACAATCTACTATTGCTTTTAGAAACAAACAATTGGAAGCAGCTATTACAAATAATCCTGACAAAGTAGATGTATATAAAAGGAATATCAAATCTTTAGAAGACGCCATGCAAGGTTATATTGATGAAGTTAGTAGAATTGAAGCATCAGCCATCTGGATAACAATTTTTGGAATAGTACTATTAATTTCAATTAAGATTGCTCAAGGTGTTCTTGCAAACTCTAAATTAGAAAAAAGATATTCTGAATGGTTATCTGACAAATCAATAAGCCCTGGTATGCAAACTAAAAACTATATTTTAAGTACAGTTTTTGCTTCCGTAATTATGTTCTTTTCAGTAGTGCATTATAGTTTTCCAGGTTTAATTGTAATTATGGATGAATTTCCAACCCATCCAGATATCAGATTAACTTCTATAGCTTGGGTAGAAAAAATTTTTAATTATGCTGTATTAAAAGGAGATGCATTATTTACTGCAATTACAATTGGTATTAGATCTGTTTTAGATTTTTTAGAATTATTATTTGTTAAAACTCCCTGGATAGTAATTATAACCACAATTGTAACTTTAACAGGATTATCAGCTGGACCTAGAGCTGCAATTTACTCAGCTGGTTTTTTAAGTTACATGGGTTTTTTAGGTTTTTGGGTAAAAGCAATGACAACACTTGCATTGCTTGGAACTGCAGCAATTTTAAGTATCGCAATTGGAATACCACTTGGAATTTTTTGTGCAAGACGTCAAAGATTTTATTCAATGATAAGACCAATAATGGATTTCATGCAAACAATGCCAGCATTTGTATTTATGATCCCTGTCATTGCATTCTTTGGAACAGGTAAAGTTGCGGCTGTAATTATTACCATGATATTTGGTGGCACACCTGTTGTAAGATTAACTGTCCTTGGATTAAGAGGAGTGCCAGAAACGATTAGAGAAGCTGCAATAGCTTACGGAGCAACTAAATGGTACTTATTAAGAAAAGTAGATTTACCTTTAGCAACACCATCTATTTTAGCGGGAGTAAATCAAACAGTAATGTTAAGTTTAGCAATGGTTGTGGTTGCTTCTTTGATTGGTGCAAAAGGTTTAGGTCAGGATGTATTGGAAGCTCTACAATATGCAAATGTAGGTCAAGGTATTCTTGCGGGTGTTGCAATATTATTTGTTGCATTAATTTTAGATAGGGTTGTTCAAGGTAAAAAAAGAGTTTAATAAAACTTAATGGAATATTTATTGTTAGGTTTTTTTACTGGTTTAAGTCTTATTCTTGCAATAGGAGCACAGAACATATTTGTTATCGAACAGGGTTTAAAAAAACAATATGTTTTTTTAGTTTGTATAGTTTGTTCAATATCTGACCTAATTTTGATATTCTTAGGAATATTTTTATTTCATTATTTTACTCAATATTTTAATTCAACTATTGAATTAGTATTTAATATTTTATTATTAATATTTTTACTTCATTTTATTTATTCAAAAATAAAGACTTATAATTCAAGTATTAATTTTAATAGCGAAACAAAAGAAATTTCAAAATTTAACATTCTATTAAAAACACTTGGATTTACTTATCTTAATCCTCATGTTTACTCAGACACTGTTTTTTTTCTTGGAAATTTTTCGAAAAACTTTTTATTAAATCAAAAAGTTTTATTTGGTATTGGTGCCTCTATCGCATCATTTTTATTTTTCTTCTTATTGGGATATTTATCAAATTATTTTTCAAAATATGCAAAAAACAAAAATGTGTGGAAGATAATAAATATTTTTATAATAACTTTTATGGGTTTTTTAATATTGTTTATTTTAAAAGAAATGATTAGTTAAAGTATATGAGTGATATTTTTATAGATGATACTGGCAAAGGATATCCGTTAGTATTAGTACATGGCTACTTAGGTTCTTCAGAGATGTGGTGTCATCAAAGAGATTATCTTTCAAATTTTTGTAGAGTAATATCTCCAGCATTACCTGGGTTTGGCGAAAGTTATAAAGCTCAATCTTTAGACTCTATTCATGAGATGGCTAAATTTATAATAAGTATTATAGACGAAAAAAAAATTGATAAATTTAATTTACTAGGTCATTCAATGGGAGGAATGATAGTTCAAGAAATTGCAAAATTAGAGGGAGATAGAATTAATAAATTAATCTGTTTTGCAACAGGTTCCTTAGGAGAAATACCAGGAAGATTTGAACCAATTGATGAAACTAGAAAAAAATTAAAAGATGAAGGTACAGAAGTGTCATTTTCAAGAGTACCAAAAAAATGGTTTGTAAAAGGAGATAAAGATAAAAATTATTATTTATGTAAAAATGCTGTTCAAAATGTTTCTTCAAAAACTGCAGATAATGCTCTTAAAGCTATGAAAAATTGGTCAGGAAGAGATGATTTAAAAAATATTAAAAATGAAACCTTAATAGTTTGGGGAGATAAAGACATTTCATATAATTTTGATCAAATAGATACATTAAATAAAAATATTAAAAATAGTAAATTAGAAATCTTTGAAGGTTGTAGTCACAATGTACATTTAGAAGAAACAGAAAAGTTTAATGATTTAATAAAAAAATTTATTATTTAACCTTTTCTTATGTGGCAACTTGTTACATCTGTGGCAACTTGTTACATTTTGTGAGGTTGAAAAAATTATCCTAAAAAATTATAAGCGATAAATATTTATTAACCAATATATTTAGAAAGAAATATTAATTATGATAAATTTAATAAAAAAAATAGTTTTTATATTTACAATTTTTTTTTCAACATATTTTTTAACATCAAATTCTTTTGCGGCAGACGCAACAGTAGAAATGTTAAATAAGCTTGACAAAGAAAGTATGGTTTTTTCAAAAAAAATTGTAAGAGTAGATGTTGGTGACACCGTATTTTGGAAAGCAACTGATAAAGGCCACAATGTAGAATTTATAAAAAAGGGAGTTCCTGAAGGTGTTGGCAAATTTAAATCAAAATTTAACAAGGATACAGAATATAAATTTACCATACCTGGCATTTACGCTTATTGGTGTACTCCTCATAAAAATATGGGAATGATAGGATTTGTTGTTGTGGGTAATGATAAATCTAATTTAGAAGCAATTAAAAAATTAAGATATTCTTCAAAATCAAAAAAAATTGCTCCAGATTTAATTAATTCTTTGTAATTTATTTAATTTATTAACTAAGACTACAATTTTGTGGTCTTAGTTACTTATTAATTTGAAAAACCATATTTTCTAAGTCTTGCATCACCTGTTCTTGCATGAGCTTCCATTCCTTCATATCTTGAAATTCTAGCACAAGCAGCACCAACAGATTTTGTAGACTCTTTAGACATTCTTTGAAAACTCAAAGTTTTAATGAATTTTCCAACAAAAAGCCCACCAGTATATCTTCCTGCACCTTTTGTAGGTAAAATATGATTAGTACCAGAGCATTTATCGCCATAAGCTACTGTAGTTTCTTCACCAATGAATAAAGATCCATAATTTTTTAATCTTTTATGAAACCAATCTAAATTTTGAGTTTGTACTTCTAAATGTTCTGGAGCATATTCATCACTAATAGTTGCGATTTCTTCATCAGTGTCACAAAGAATTACTTCACCATAATCTCTCCAGGCGGCACCAGCGTTTTCTTTTGGTAAGTCAGGAAGTTCAGCAATTAGCTCTGGAACTCTTTTAATTACATAATCAGCAACTCTTTTACTTGTTGTATATAGCCATGCAGGAGAATTATAACCATGTTCTGCTTGACCAACTAGATCGACAGCAACTAATTCTTCATCAGCCTTATCGTCAGCTATTATGGCAATTTCAGTTGGACCTGCAAATAAATCAATTCCTACTTTTCCAAACAACATTCTTTTTGCTTCAGCAACAAATTGATTACCTGGGCCAACTAATATATCAGCTGGAGCATTACCAAATAAACCATTAGTCATGGCTGCGATACCTTGAACACCACCCAAGTTTAAAATTGAGTCTGCACCACAAAGGTCAGCCGTATAAATTATTGACGGATGGACACCCACATTAGGTTTTGGTGAACTGGCTACAATTATATTTTTTACACCTGCAACTTTTGCTGTTGTTACACTCATCACAGCTGAAGCTATATGTGCATATCTACCAGCAGGCACATAACAACCAGCAGTATTAACAGGAATTAATTTTTGTCCTGCAAATAATCCATCAGATAATTCAACTTCAAAATCTTGTCCATAATTTTTTAATTGAGCTTCAGCAAATTTTCTTACTCTTTCGTGTGAAAACTGAATATCATCTTTTGTTTTCTGGTCTAAATTTTTTTTAATTTCTTCAATTTTTTCTTTTGAAACAACTACATCACCTTCATATTTGTCTAATTTTTTTGAATATTCTTTACATCCTTCTTCTTTAGTTTTTTCTATATCTTTTAAAATTCCTTCAACTATTTCTCTTGTTTTAGTATCGTCTGTAGAAGATGTTTTGGGTGATTTTTTTAAATATTGTATTGCCATTGATTGTTTCCTTTTTTTTGAGATTTACTTATTAAGGTATAAATGATTTTTATTCAATAATTTAAATTTAATAGTTAGCTAGAATTAATCTAAAGCAACGATAGCAGCTGCAATTGAAGCTAATCTTGCTTGAGCTTCATCAGAACGACTTGTAATTACTACTGGTACTTTTCCACCGATCACCACACCAGCAGCACAAGCACCCATAAAATAAATCATCATTTTAACTAAACCATTTCCAGTTTCTACACTTGGAACTAATAACACATCAGCCTCTCCGGCTACTGAATTTTTTATTCCTTTTATTCCAGCTGATTTTTTAGAAATACTATTATCAAAAGCTAGTGGTCCAAAAACATCAGCTTCTAAATTTTCTTTTGTTGCTAGTTTCGTTAATTCAGCAGCATCTAAAGAACTTGGAACACTATCTAAAACTTCTTCAGTAGCAGATAAAACTGCTATTTTTGGTCTAGATATTCCAATTCTTTTAGAAAAATTAATTACATTTTTAAGTATATGCATTTTTGTCTTAACATTCGGCATAACATTTAAAGCCCCATCGGTAATGATTAAAGGTTTGTCATCCTTTTCAACAGTCATATGCCAGATATGACTTAATCTAGTTTTACCTAATAAATTATATTCTCTTTTAAGAACTTCTTTCATTAATACATCAGTATGAATATGACCTTTTACGATTATTTTAACTTTATCTTCACTAGCAAGCTTTGCTGCAATTTTTGCAGTATTATTTTCAACAGATTCATCAATTATTTCATATTTTGAAATATCCCATTTTAAATCATCAGCACATTTTAAAATTTCTTTCTTATCGCCTATAAAAATAGGCTCAATTAGATTTTCATTTACCGCATCTTGAACAGACAACATAGGTAAAGGTTTACCAGCATTTACAACTGCTACTTTCACACCCTTTTTTTGATGAGCCACATCTAAAAGGTTGTTAGGACAGACTATTTCTTTTTTTGAAAGCATGAACAATAATTATAAACAATTTTTAAAATGTATATAGTTGATTTTATAATTATTGATAATTAAATAAGATAAAATGATTAAAGATTTTAAAATTAACGTATCAGATCAACAAATTTCTAACATTAATTCAAAAATAAAGAGCTATCCCTGGTCTTCAATTGAGGATAGTAATGATTGGTCACTTGGCACCAATAAGAAATACTTAAAAGAACTTTGTGAATATTGGATTTCTAATTTTAATTGGAAAAAACATGAAAAATTAATTAATAATTTTTCAAATTTTAAAACTGAAGTTGATGGTATTGATATTCATTTCATAGAAGAAAAGGGAAGTGGAAAAAACCCTAAGCCATTATTGTTAATGCATGGATGGCCAGGTTCCATTGTTGAGTTTTTAGAAATTATAAAGCCTTTAGCTCATCCAGAAGAATTTGGTGGTAATATTGAAGATGCTTTTACTGTGATTACTCCATCATTGCCAGGATTTGGTTTTTCAAGTGCACCAAAAAAACCAATTGGTCCAAGAAAAATTGCAGAAATCTTAAATAAAATGATGACTGAAAATTTAAACTATAAACAATATATAGCTCAAGGAGGTGATTGGGGAGCAACTATAGCTAATTGGTTGGGTTATGATCATTCAAACAACTGTAAAGCTATTCATATTAATTGTTTAACTATGAGGCATCCTGATGGCCCACAAACTGAAGAAGAAAAGGTTTGGCAAAATAAGTTTGATAATGATCAAGTTATTCAAGATGGATATAGAACTCAACAGGCAACAAAGCCTCAAACATTAAGTTATGCAATGATCGATAGTCCAGTAGGGATAGCTGCTTGGATTATCGAAAAGATGCATGGATGGTCAGATTTAAAAGATAATAATATTGAAAGTGTTTTTTCAAAAGATGTCTTGCTAGCAAATATTATGGTTTATGTTTTAACTAACACTTTCAATACTGCTTCATGGATATATTTTGGAAGACGAGAAGAGGGTGGACGTTATTTTCCAAAAGATTTTAAAAAAATTAATATTCCTACGGGGATTGCAATGTTTCCTAAAGAAATGTCTGAATGGCCTCCAAAATCATATATTGAAAAAATTTTTAATGTTAAACAAATGAACAAAATAAGAGAAGGTGGTCATTTTGCAGCATTAGAAAAACCTAGACTTTTAATCGAAGATGTTAGAAAGTTTCTTAATAAGATAAAGTTATAATTTAAAGGGTAATAAATTATGGAGATTGTAACAAAGATCGCACCAATAATACTCGCACTAATAATGCTAGGTTTAGGACTAGGTTTAAAATTTGAAGATTTTACTAGAGTATTCAAAGCCCCAAAAGATTTTATTGTTGGTTTTATTTCACAATTAATAATTCTTCCAATAGTTGCGTACTTATTAATTATCATTTTAAAAACACCACCTGAAATAGCAATAGGGGTTATGATTATTGCAGCTGCACCA
>Ga0208639_1001999_pt1 | contig 12411 bp, 7 predicted proteins | sample ETNtaG_33_FD_185772 | JGI IMG/M metagenome (GOLD analysis project Ga0208639, IMG submission 185772) | Marine microbial and viral communities from oxygen minimum zone, Eastern Pacific Ocean - ETNP201310SV76 (SPAdes) (version 2) | ecosystem: Environmental > Aquatic > Marine > Oceanic ...
CAGTATCAACCTATTATGTACACATTCAACTGTTCCGCTTTGTTGTGGAAATATAATATTTCCTCCTTTAAATCTTTTTGGTGTTTTATAAAACCATAATACAGCTGTGTGCATAAATTTATCAAAATGTGATCCATAATTATCTTGATCTTCATAATAATTTATCATTGTTACATCTTTATTTGTTATTTCAAATGTTCTCCATGAAGGAGTTGTCAATTGATATGCTGTTCTTACATTCTTTGAAAATATTTTTGAATATAAATTTAATATATTTGAATCTTGTCTGTTACTATATATTTCTTCAAGATATATTCTCTTTAATTTAGCTATTGGTTTATTATTTTCATCCCACGCAACTCCATATTTTCCTGTTCCTTTATCATATTCAAAATCATTTCTATGAAAATCCAATTCTTCCCAAATTAATTCTTGTTCTTTTTTATCATAAAAATCATCAATGATTAAATATGGAAAAACTTTATTTTCTGTACATAATGTAAATTTCATTATCTATCTCCCATTATTTATCACATAAATTATTGATCCACATCATACCTTATTACAACAATTCCTGACCCACCGTTTCCAATATGAGCTGCTCCACCACCTCCACTATTTACTTCCGCATTTAATGATGCAGAACCAGATCCACCGGATCCGCCACCACCACCGTTACCACCTGCACCTCTTGTAGAAATACCATGAGTACCACCTGCACCTCCACCACCTCCAGCATAAAATATATTTGAACCTGTTCTATAATCATTTGTGGCCCCCACACCACCTGCACCACCGTGATTTCCACCAACTGCACCTGCTCCACCACCCGCACCACCTGCTCCATAACCATTGCTGTCTCTATCAGTAGAACTACCACCATTATGTCCCTGTCCAGATGTTCCTGCTCCACCACCAAGTCCACCATGGTCACCACAGCCTGCTCCACCACCACTTCCACCAGCCTGACCGCCGCTACTATATCCTGAACCGGGGGCGCCACCTATTGATGCATTTCCCTGGCTTACCACTGTTAAATTTGCAATAGAAGAATTACTTCCTCTCCGGTTTGAAGGGCTATTTGCATCCCCTCCACCAGCCCCTATAGTTACATTTCTAGTTCCCATGGTTATACCTACACCACTTTGAACTACCATTCCGCCAGCTCCACCAGCCCCTGCAGCAGTTCCACCTTCACCCATACCACCACCAGCTCCACCACCACCACCAGAGACAACCATAACATCAACAACACCATCTTTACCCTGAGCAATTACATTAGATGATCCAGTAAATGTAAGTGATTTGTAATTTACACCTCCAGTACTATAGTAAGTTTCTACTGGTGCCGATCCCGATCCACCCCACACCAACTCCATTCCAGCTTTTCTTCTACTTATATTTTGAGGTACTAAAATAAAACTCATATCTTACCTAATAAAATTAAAATTTATAATAACTCTTTGTTTATTATCTGTACAACTAACACCACAATGTTCTAATTCAGTTGGAAAAATTACTAATCTATTTTCAACACAATCAATCTTTTCTTTTCCTTCTTTGAAAATAGTATAGCCATTATTTGTATTAACATAAAATACAGCGGTCTCTGATTTTAAATCATAATCAGTATGCCAACCGGCTATCATATCTTTCTCTGGTGCTACTGTTCTTAAATTTGCTTTAGCTCTTATTAAAATACGACTTTCTAATTTTTCTATTATCGGTTTAATAATATCAAAATATTCACTACCAATATATCCATACTCATTACTGTCAACATAAAACGAATGACATAATTGAAAATCATTTATATCATCACAAGCAGTATACTCATCAATAGTGTGTCTATTAAAAAACCACGGAAATGCTGGACTAAGTAATAAATCTTGTATTTCTTTTAAATCAATTTCACTAATTGCATTATCAATAATTTTCATAATTTACTCCATAGTTATTATACCTTACATTTTAATGTAAAACGAATTCCTTTACCTGGTGTAGCACCTATTGTGGTAATTTTAAAAGTGATTCTATCACCCGATGCAAAAGTTGTTGTAGAAAGAACACCAGCAGTCATTGACGAAGAAGAACTAAAATATGGTTTATTAGAATATATAGTTGAGTTGTTTTTTGTTATATCAAGATAAGTAATCCCACTAGTAGCAGTATCAGCATAACCAGCCTCACCAACAAATGTTCCTGCTCGTGCCATAACTAATTCACCATAAGTACCTACAGCAACATTTTCTTTTATCATATCTTTATCAAACCCAGCAGTAAATGCAATATCATATGGTAGATCAGTAAGTGCTGAACCATCCCATGCAGGCATTGTACCTGTTGTGTTTAATTTAGCATCTGTTACTGCGGTTGCTGCTATTTCACTTGAACCAACTGCGTTTGCCGCTATCTCGGTTGCAGTCACTGCATCAGTATTAATCTTTGCAGTTGTTACAGCGTTATTTGCAATTTTAGTATTTATTACAGCGTCATTCGATAATTTACTACTTGAAACATTAGCATCTAATATTTTATCAGTAGTAACGGAATTTATTGCTAGATCATCTGCTACAATTGTTCCATTAAGAATTTTAACACTTGTGATTGCTGAATCAGCTATCTTGGCAGTTGTTACATTATCATCTAATATTTTTATTGTTGTTACGGAGTCTGTTGCCAACTTAGCGTCTGTTACATTTGCATCTGTAATTTTTACAGTTGTTACTGCATCCGCTGCTATCTCAGTTGATGTAACTGCATCTGCAACTATCTGTGCATTTGCAACTGTTCCAGATATGTCACCACCAACAACAGCTGTAGTAGCATCAATAGTGTCAAAACTAATGTTGCTTTGTCCATCTGTTTTTAAATATTGGCCAACTGTACCATCTTGTAAATTTAATTCTGCAACACCAATTTTATTGTTAAGATCAACATTGGATAAATCTTCTCTTGCAGATGGAATTCCTCCTGTCGTTGCTCCGTCATGTACTACAACAATATCTTTGGTAGTATCAACAGTTACTTCACCTACAGCACCTGTAAAAGTACTATGTTCTGTAGTTGTGCCTCTTCTTCGTTGGACTCGTTTAGCCATATTATTTCTCTAAAAGTTTTTTAACAAGTTGTTTAAGTTCTGCTATTTCACTTTTCATATTATTTATAATAGCAATTTCATCTTCTTTTTGTTTCTTTGCAGCCCTGTAATTCTCTAAAGCATTTCTATTGGTATTCAATACAGCCTTTGAATCTATATCTCTTTCATATTTTGTATTTTCTATTTTCATATTATGCTAAAGCAATTACCCGAAGGTCTTTGATCAAAGGTATTTTAGTTGTACTTGCAGAAGTCATAACAACTTTAATTGCAAATGTTTTAAAATCAGGATATGTACCACCAGCTACATATTGAGTATTAGCAGTAGAAGGATTAAATTCCAATTCTAAATATTGATTATCATCATCGGATGCTGAAACAGTATTTGTATTTGTTGTCTCACTCATTAATACCCATGGACGATTATCAAAAGTATTCTCATCATACTGGGATAACACTTTATAAAAAACTGAGATACCAGTTCCTGCTTGTCTATTAGCTGTCATGAATACAGATAAATCTGTTGCATCAAATCCATCTTTTAGATTTACCCGTCTTGTAATATAACGTGCTGTTGCATCACCACCCTCTGCATTAGCTTCAGGTGAAGTTGGTGATACTGTAACATTATTAATAATATTCTCTACTGTAATAACACTATTTCTTTTCGTATCAATTACTGGAGAAATATGTGTACTATCAGATGCTAAGGAAGCTCGTGTTACATAACTTCCAGCACTTGTCGTAATTTTCTTTTGTGTGGAAAGTTTATGATTAGTATTCTGGATAATTTCAGAATAAGTAGTATCTAATACACCTGTTCCTTCATCAGACATTTTAACTCCCCAAAAAATAGAAGTCTTATTTATTCTAACTTCTTCGGGAACAATTTGAATCACATCTGCTTTAACATTCGCTGCGGAAGTTCCGTCTTTAAAGACTGCATTAGCAGTAGCACCTGTAGTAAATACTGCCCTATTCAATTGAAATGTCAAATCTTGATTTTGATTAGCACTCCAAGTACTTGCATTTTGTGATTTAAATAATACACCTGCATATGGTTGTTCAGAAACTTTTCTTGTCGTTCCAAGAATGTTGTCACCCATTTCAGAAATATATGATTCATACTTCAAACTATTACTTATTACTACAATTGCATATTCTCCAGGTGGTAGATAAACCAATGACGGAAAAGTAAATTTAGTAGCCATTGATGCATCATCACTTACATTAACATCGGCTGGTAATTTATTAACTTCGGAAAATGGTATAATAGTTTTATCTGGATAACCATTCAAAGTACTTCTAATCTGTACTGTTACAGGAAGATTATCTGAATCTTTAGATTTAAAATATAAGTCTAAGTCTGTTAGAAAAATTCCATCAGGATAAATAACTGCATCAACCAAGAAGGTTTGAGCCAATGGATCAACCCAACCAACCACTCTTGATCTTGCAAAAGTATTTGTACTAGTTCTAAGATCTGTTGCTGAACCCATTCCCAAACTTCGTACGGTTGGAACTCTTGTAGATACAACTACATTTTCTTTTGACTGTAACAATCCTTGTGCTTGATATACAACTTCACCATATGTTCCAGCACTTACTAAGTCTGCTGTTGTATTATCAACCAATAAGAATTGTCTTTCACCAGTTCTAAATCTAAGAGTATCACTGTTTGGAATGGAAAAAGTTAGACCACTAATTGAACCAGATGAATCTGTATAAATTGCATCACCCAAAGAACCTCCAGTTGGAGTACAATAAGCAGCTACATCAGTACCATCAAAGAATGGATACACTCTTGTACTTGGTTTCATTCCGGTTACAGATATAACTATATCTCTTGCTCTTATAAATGGAAGAACTGATACATCAACAATCCTTTCACCGATATTAGTTCTTACAGTATCAACTCCAGTAATTTCTGTACGAATTCCTGTTCTTGTTTGTTGCACTTCTTGAACAACAGTCTCATCTGCCACAACTCTACGACCCCCTTCGACCCTCGTGGCTGTGCGTGTGACTGATCTTTCTCTACCAGTACCGAATGTTTGCCAATCACCCCATTGTGAGCCAAATCCTAATCCAACTAGATTTTCCCAGCCATCATTCTCACCATTGATATTAACAACAACTTCAGGTCGTGTAGTAGTATCAATCCAATTATCATTCGGTGGTGTTAGGTCAACTGTTCCAATCCAAGCTAATACTGCGAATGGATTAATATTAATTGATTTGCTTGCTACTGTTTGTGTTACAAATGCTGTTGCAGTATACGGTAATGTAATTAGATCACCTGTTTTCTGAATACCCGTTGTTTCAGGGTCACTTGCATCGTATATCACATCTGTTAAATTAGATGTAAATGGTGACCTTAATATTTTTTCATCAAAGTCAATAGCACATTTATAATCAGCAGATAGAATGTTGCCAATACTATGACCATTAAAACCATCAACTAGAATACCATTTTTAAATCTATCTAGGCCAGCAGTATCTTTAATAACTAATGACTCAGCTTCCTTTTCAAGAAGTGAAAGTGTGGTATAATATTCTAAATTATTAATTCGTTTTTCAAGTTTACCAATATCCCTCATTGTATATCGTTTGTTCTCAATATATTCAGGTGTTACATCACTTGAGTTAAATGTATAAGCTGGAATATAAACAGTATATAAATCCATCGTTCCATCAAGTCGTTGAGGAGGAACAGTATTTAATGATGGTACACCTTTATTCACTCCAAACTTTTTTTCTTTACTTAAAAATATTCTGTCTATTCTTGGGAGATAATAACTGTAATCAGCAGACCAATTCGTATTTGGTTTCGGCAATTCAATATTTTCCATTGTGGTTGCACCGTCTGTCCTTCGTGGTCTAAAGTCAACACAATCTCTCAACTCAACTTTTGTTCCTGTAACAGGACTTAGGTAAGTTGGAATATTTTCAAATCCTACTGCAGCTGAATAAGAATCAGCTGAAAGATATCCAACACCAGAGTGAGTAAAGAAATCATAGACGATTGCTATTCTTCCAGAAGGTCCTGTCTCACCTGCTTTAAGTTTTATACTTCCGTGATCATAAAAGTTATCTCTCTGTCCAGTATCTAATTCATACTTCGCAGTAATATCAGTATCACCAGCAGCTACTGAAGATACTGTTTTTGTAAAATTGGTAATTCCACCAGTAATAGGTTCTGCTATAAAAGTTCCCGATACTGGAACATAAGTTACACTAGTCGTACTACCAGCACCAAGAACAACAATTCCTGTTGCACCTGAAGTTGCACCAGTAATAGTTTCACCAGGAGTTAATGTTTCAGCCGTATTTGCTACAGTCAATGTTGGTAATACTGCATCAGTACCAGCCACACCAGAATCATATACTGCGTGTATTTTATATACATCTGATTTAGCTATTGAATCAGATGATAAAGCAGTAGTATTAGGACCAGTTATATTTAAGACATTACTTTTTGAAAGTGATTTGATTTTTTCTTGTTTACTATCAATATTAATTGTTGCAATAATATCAGCTGTAAATACTGTTGAGCCACTATTATCATCGAAGGTAATAGTTTGATTCGTAGGACCATTGACTGTTACTGTTTCATTTGCACCATCAAAGGCAATTAACTCACCTACCACATAACCGCCACCAGCTACCTTACAAGTTGCTGTGTAGTATTCTCGTTTATTACTATCACTCAATGCACCAGTACCAAAAAATGTTTCAGTAGCACCAGCAGTTGATATTGTTGCTCGACCCCCTGCAAATTGAACATTTTCAAAAGTTCTTTTAGCTGTATAACTAGTATCAATAACACCAACATCATCACGAATTGTTTTAATAGTATCCTGTGGTAATTTAAATACTAAACTATTATCAGCTGTTTCATAAAGTATAGTATCACCATTTGTTGTTCCGCCTACTTTACCAGAAGTAGAAATCTGACCTAATGCACTTATAACAACTGGTGTAGCAGCTGCATTAACAGGAACTACAAGTGATTCTACCCACCCAAACCGGTTACTAGTCATTTTAATATCATAAAGATAAAAATTGATATGTTGAAATGGGCCGGATCCCCCCGTATAATCAGTCATTCTTAGTCTAGCTGTTCCAATTTTTGATGCTGCATATGTAGTGGGATTTGTTAATAATGGAGTTTGAAGATTATGTAAATCAACTGTAACGTGTTCACTAATATCAAAATAACCGGTTGGAGCGTCAACAACTACATAGTTTCCATATTGCATCAACCTATCAAAATTATTTACATTGGTAATACTTCTTGCTCTATCTAAAGTAACATCAGTTGCTATAATAGTTTCGTGTTCGTGACCTTCAATAAATGCTTTACCTGGGTCAAGTCTAACATTAAATTTTGTTGGATCAGATGAATGATCTTTCAGTTGCGGTGAGAAAGCTCTTACAGTATAACTTCCTGATTCATCATATGTCCGTCTTGCGAATGTTTCTTCTAATACAGAGTAGACTGGAATATTAACATCTATTTCTTTAACGCCAGCATTGACTCTTAACAATTCATAAAAATCTGTATCATCAGTTGAAGTTAAAGTTTTCTTTGCTAGGGCAAGAGAATATTTTAATCTATCTGCACCTGGAGCTGCGTAGTTATATGCACCTTGTGCATTGTCCAATAAGGTTGAATCTGTACCAGAACCAATTACTGTTTCTGATACTGCTAATCCTGTTTTATATGAAGGTGTATTTGTATACTTGTCTAAGATTAAAGTATGTGCTGTTACATTAATAAAATTTCCATTAATATAAAATACTCCAGTATCAATTGATATAGCACTTCCCTTTCCTGTTGCTGAAGAACTTGCGGCCATTGCTGATATAGATAAATCAGTAGCACTAATTCTTTCACCAGCAGTAAACACTGAGGCAGTTGATACTGTTGCCACTGCAGTGGCACCAGACCCACCTCCACCAGCAATACTTATAGAAGGTGCTGAAGTATATCCAGATCCTTTATTTGTTACATTGATTCCTATAATAACACCACTATCATTAATAACAGCTACTGCAACACCACCAGTTCCAGCACCACCCGTAATCGTTACAGTTGGTGTCGTAGTATATCCAGTTCCACCAGCAGTTATATTAATTCCTTGAATACTATCAGTAACAGAATCACCTGTAATATATTTTACAAAAACAGTATTAGGATCACCTGTAACAGAATCAATGGCACTAGTGTTTAATACAAGTGCTTTAGTTCCTGATGTAGAACCAACAATTGTTTTATCAGCAAAAGTTGATGCAGTAATATCAACACTATTATACTGTGCTTGTAATTTTACATATTCATATTCTAAATTTAAAACAAGTTCACCACCTGTTACTTTACTTCCATTTTGAAAAACATGATCCCCAAATTTCTTTATTTGATTTCTAAGAATACTTTGTTCTTGGGTCAGTTCTCTTGCTTGCACAGGCAGAGCTGCCTTATACAAAACTTGATGAAAGTTTTTATTATCTTCAAAATCATCAAAGTAAGGACTTTGATTTAAATTTACATTTATATTAGCTGTCATTTATTTAACCTTTTTTAGAATTCTGCAACGATTTTAATATCTTCAGTTTGATCTGCTACCCTATTGATTGGAGCTCTGTATTCAACATAAATAATTTCTCCAGAATCATCATCTAATTCAGCACCAGAATATGTTGAAGCTGTTGCTGCAACATTACTTGCAGTTGGATTAGCAATCAAAATAACTTTTCTGAAATCATCACCAATCACAAAGTCACCAGAACCATCAGCACCGATTAATCGTGAATTCATCATAACAAATGCTCCACCTAATTCTGATACTACATTCTTTCCGTGTCCACCTGGAGGACCAAATCTTGGTTCAAGAGTACAACCACTTCCAACACCACCAGTAATTGTAGCTGTACCAGAACGATATCCAGTACCAACTGTTACCATAGAAACTTTTTTAATTACGCCAGCTGTAATACTTGAAACTCTTGCTGTAGCCGAAGAACCTTCTATTGTTGTGATACTTACAGAAGGCATTACTTCATAAACGCTAGTAGTATCTGGATTTGTTGTCCATGTAGCAACAGTAGCAACTTTTGTTGTTCCATTATAATCTGTAATAGTTCTTAATTGTCCGTTACCAGTACCAGAAGTAATATAAACAGACATAGTGTTATATGTATCGTCAACGGCAGAAGCACCTGATGCTAATGTAATTGTAGTTGATGATCCAGCTTGTGCTGTTCCAACATTATCAATATAAGATGTTCCACCAGCAGTTACATCAATATGTTCTAAAGCACCGTCTACTGCTGCTTGTTGAACATCCCATTGAGTTGAACCATCATCAGTGGAAAGATATTTCATTGAAACCCAATCTGTCGTAACAAATTTTAATATATCAGCTACAGGAATTTGATACATAAATTTCCATCTATAATTATCCGCTGTTTCAATAATAGCAGATGAAGTACCCGTAGGCTCTACTGTAGAAGCAGCACCATCGTAATTACTAATACATTTATAAACACGATATGCAGAAGTAAATACAAAAAAATCTTGATCAATGATATCATCTGTTAAATGATCATATTCTTCATAAACTGTTCCCGAAGTCCAATCCACCCTTTTTAAAACATGAGATACATCAGAGGTTCCGATTAACTTTGCAGCTATCATATCATTGTGATGTATATAAGGTGCCTGTGTGGTATCAATAGGTGTCGGGATAGATGTATCAGAGAAACCTGAACCAGCATATTGACCGGCGCCAGTACTAGCCCATGCGTCGTTTTTTCCTATCATCAGATATACATTGTTAGAACTGAAAGAACTAATAAATGAATCTGCGTTATATTTTCTAAATGCGTTACCGACTATTGCTGTCATAATGTGTTTCCCTTTTTATGTTAATTTAATTATATTTATAATACTTTTTAAATATTTACCAACTTGGTGGTAAGTTTGTAGCCTCTGTTCCAGTTGTATATTGTGTAATAGTAGCGTGCGAAACTCGTCTTGTTTTCAGTCCACCAAATAAACAAAACTCAGCCAATTGACGGTCTTTAAAATATGATATTGGTGAACCTGTTTGTGTTCCTGTTCCTGTCTCTTGGCAATACCCACCCTGCTTTTTGAATTTTAGTCTATCTACATTTCTTCTTATAGGTCCGAGATGTAATTGTGCAAATGTATTAGTAAATTCAGCCACACCACCAATTGCTTCATAATTATCTGTTTCTGAAACACTATCAGTTATTAAACCCCACTCATCAAACCTTGTAGCTACCATATTAACATATAGATAATCTTCATATCCACCAATTGCTAATAATTGTATTCCTATATCCAATTCGTATATTTGACACTTAGTTGGTATTGGATCTCCAATACAAGAATCAACTTTTACATCTGCAATAACTGGTGCTATTGTTCCTTGATGAAATATAATTGTATAAAAAGGTCCTCGTGGAGGGGGTGTAATTTTTAAATTTAAAGTTGCCGCTGATACAATTTGTAACTTACCAAATAACGCAAGACCAGCTGGATGAACAACTCTCTTTATAACATCTCTCCATCCGTCTATTGATTGACCAGATGTAATCTCATATGAAAATGATTGATAATATCTACTGTCTTGTATATACTTAGCAGAAGAAAGAAATCCATCATCATTAGTAAATCCTATATTGAAATTATCTTCGTAACCACCAACAACAGCTGTTGCAGTTGCTGTCCCATCACCCAAACCACTAAAATCCAAAGTAGGTGCTGTTTTATATCCAAAACCATTCTTAATAATCTTCAAAGTTTTAATTCCACCTACATCAGAACCAGACAAAGTAATAGTTGCTCCAGTACCAGACCCACCACTAACTGTTGGTATAGAAGTATATCCACTTCCACTATTCTCAATTTCCAATGCTGTTATTTCACCAGAACCTCCAATAGTCTTTACAAGTATACTAGCTGTTCTTCCATTAATATTTTGTTTTCCAATATTATCAATTGTCAATTTATCTCCAACAACATATCCTGATCCAGCAGCTGTAGGTATAGCTGCTGTAATACTTCCTGATGTTAAAGTATCAATTGTAATAAGTGCTCCGGATGCACTTCCACTATAACTAATAGGAATAGAAGAACCAACTGTATAACCATTACCCGCATTGGTTATTGTATAACCAGAAATCATTCCATTAAGTATAAATGTATTTGTTCCGTCTGTTATAGTTTCGGATGTTAAAAATGTTCCTACAACATTAGAAAGAAAAATAGTTGAAACAACGGATGAACCAATATGTTCTTTTAATATAGACTCGACCAATGCAGTAGCACCTGATGTTCCACCAGTAATTGTTTTACCAGACAAATCAAAAGCCGCATCAGTTCCACTTGTATCAATTGTTCTTATGATTTTATCTTTTGTATACTTACCGTCTGATGCTCTCAACATATCTACAGACGGTAAATAAAAATCTATTTCTTCTTTGTAAAGTAATCTAAAAAGAAACTCAAAGGATTTTTGGCTACCTTTAGAACGATAAAAATCTCTAAGATGTTTTAGAACAAATGGCTTATTGGCATTGGCAAATATAGCTTCCGGAACATCTTCACCAAATTGTTTTTTGAAATACTGTAAGAAGTCATCTGTTGTCTTATCAAGGTTAGCATAGTTATTAAGATTACCAACTATCTCATATGGTTTTCCTTCTTGTTCCATATACTCATAGTAAGCCTCTAGGAAAGCAACAAAGGTAGTATGATCTTGTTTTACAAAATCAGGAAGTTGTCCCTCTACCTTGACTGATATTCTTTCGTCAAGTGTTGGATGTATTGGTTGATTTGGACTTACTACTGCCATTTTTTATTCCTTTATTAAGCTCACGCTTAGCCCTGCAATTAAATTGTTACGAAGCCTGTCAGTCATAGATTACTCCACTTCTACCCAATTAGTTGTTGCTTCATTCCATTCATACCTTTTCCAGTTTTCTATGGCTTGGTCAGGATAGCTTACAGGTGGTTGCCATTGGCAAGTAGCTTCATCTAGTACCCAACTATTAAAAGGTTTAGGTGGGATAAAAGCGTCTCGAACTTTATCATATGTATACCCTACACCAGCAAAGTTCTTTCTGAAGTTACTATTGTATGAAGTCTGTACCCATAAAAACTCATCACCTACTAATCCTGAGTTAATGAAATTCTTTTCAGCTACTAAAACTTGAGTAACAATATTATTTTTATCAATTTTTGCGAATGAACTCATATTAAATACCTCACTATTACAATG
>Ga0208639_1002005_pt1 | contig 12396 bp, 7 predicted proteins | sample ETNtaG_33_FD_185772 | JGI IMG/M metagenome (GOLD analysis project Ga0208639, IMG submission 185772) | Marine microbial and viral communities from oxygen minimum zone, Eastern Pacific Ocean - ETNP201310SV76 (SPAdes) (version 2) | ecosystem: Environmental > Aquatic > Marine > Oceanic ...
GATCGTGCGACAATTGCTTGCGCTTTTAAAAATTCTGGTGGACACATAGCGCTCATTTCTGACGTAGACACACAATTCAAATATTGTTCTAATGGTAACTCATTTATAACTATCAATTTTCCATCTATAATAGAGAATTCTATTTTACCCCAATATTTAACTGTAATCTTCTTTTCCCAATGAAAACCACGGCCAGCTAATATATTAGGTAATGTAATATGAGATGCGTCATTTGAGAGATGAGGAATAAAGCTAATTATAGATGTTTCTAACTCAAGATTGGGAAGAAATAGTTTATTATCTTTAAGTATAATAGAAATTTTTCTCTCATTTTTACATGATGGATAATGCTTTTTATCGGTTTCCATTTCATAAGATTCTGTGTCAGAAAGTAAAATATGAGTTTCCTTGATCTTATCTTGAGGTATAACAATGCCCACTCGAATTGTAGGCTCTTTTTTTGGTATTTCTCCTGGAATCAACATGGAACTAGACAAGATTTTGCAGCGAGGCCAATAATAGGTGCTGAACGAAGATTTGATAAGACAATACGATCTTTATCGAAACCTTCATTATTAATAAAATGGTTTTTTATTTCAGTTTCACTATTCATGCAGTTAATGAATAAAGTTTCTATCACTTCAGAAAAAATAATTGCTCCTTGGTCAGATTGTAAAAAGTCAGATACTCTTTGTCCAATAACAATTCGATCTAATAATGTTCCATGATAAGGATGCATATTCTCAATATTTCTATCAGTCATAAATTGATTATTCCAACCAGAAAAAACCGTCGAAATCCTTTCAAAGAGAAGGTTGCCTAGCATCAAACCTATTTCTTTATCCGATCTAGATGTCCTTAGTTGATTAATCCCAGACATAGAGCTAAATGATTCAAATGATGTATCCTTTTCTATTACTAATTCCCAAACTTTAGCGATCCATTTAGCTGCATCATCAAAAGAAATTAGTTTTCCTTGTAGTTTTAATCCATCTGCCGTTCCTGTCCCGCCACCAATATAATAGGCGTTCTCGATATTCCTGAAAGCACCAGTTTTTCCAAATTCTTCTCCCCATGCGCACATATCCGCATCACTTTCTATTGATTGAATTTTATATTTCAATGATAATCGTTTTTCTAACTCATCACATAGATTAGGTATACGTGGTCCATTGACCATTGCTTTTATACCTCTCTTGTTAGCGGTTTTAATCCCAGGCATTGCGATTGCAATTGGAATTGGATCTTCTTCAATTATTTGTTCTATAATCTCTGTGATACATTCAATGTATAATTGTGATTGGTTTTGTTCTGTGCTTGTTAACTCTTTGTTTGCTAGTTGTTCTTCAAGTGTAAAGGGTGCAAAATTTGAATCATAGGATTTATGGTCTTTATACTGAATTTCCTTTATAGGCTTTATTAGCTCAAATGTCTGATCATCTATTCTTATAACTTGAGCACCAGATACTTTTGTGGCACCCCCATCTATTCCAATTATTTTCATGTAATATTAATTATCGATTTCATATTGAGAACTCTGAAATATGATTTTTGTAACTCATCAATAGAAATTTTATCCTCATCTAGAAGTTTCATAACTATTAAATGTACTTTTTTTACGATATTAGGATCATATATAAGATTATTTCCAAAACAAAAAATATCTATACCAGCATTTATCATCAACTCTAATACGGTTTCTAAATTATATTCATCTGATATAGCTTTCATCTGTGGATCATCGCTAATCACAATTCCCTCAAAACCCATCTTATTTCTAAGAAGATCTTGAATTATTGATTTTGATAGTGTAGCAGGATATGTGTTATCTAGCTCACTATGGAATAAGTGCGATATCATGATAGCATTTAAAGAATTATTATTGATTAACTCTTTATAGGGAAATAATTCATTTGATGACCAAGTTTTTGACACATCTACAAAACTATTGTGAGTATCTCCAAAAGCACTTCCCTGCCCTGGAAAATGTTTTGCTACAGCCATCACATTATTATCTAAATGTGCTTTTATGAATTCTTGAGAGTGGGCTATAACTTTTTTAGGATCACTTGATAAGCATCTCTCTTTTTTTGCAATAAAACTTGTCGGATTAATAGATAGGTCTAAGACTGGCGCAAAATTTAAATTTATTCCATAATGGGCAAGTGATTGAGCTGTCAGTTCTGCATTCTCTTTTGTGACTATTAGTTCATTAATTTTTCCTAACTCTGCCCAAGTTTTTGAATCAGGGAAACCATAATCAGGTTTTAATCTATTAACTTTCCCTCCTTCTTGATCAATTGCAATCAAAAGAGGAATATTGTTGTATTCCCGAAGCGCATTTGTAAAGCTCATTAACTGCTTAGGTGATCGAATATTATGTAGTGACGAAGGTGAAGTTGTGATATCCTCATCATACAATATGACTCCACCAATTGGATATCCATCAATTGATTCAAAGAATGAGTACACGTCATTTTTTGTGTATCCATGTAACCCAACCATAATCATTTGGCCAATAATATTTGATATATCTGGATTTTGATATTTCATTGGAAGTTCAAAAGAAAAGTTAAAGACTTATAAGGGAAGTTCAGTTAATTTTTATACTATGATATTTAGAGTATTAATAAGTGTAATTATACTTTTCTCGGGGTGTGCAGCGCCAAGTCAACTTTCTGGAAGTGGGTCATGGGCACAATCGATGCTAAAGAAACTAACACTTAGAGAAAAAATAGCTCAAATGATGGTTTATAGGATGAATATGCATTATTTGAATTATTATAGTGAGGATTGGAAAGAGATTGAAGAACTTATTTCTTCTGATGGAATAGGGATACTCCATATTTGGTTTGGTGAAACTGGTAGCTCACTAACAATGCTAAACGAAATGCAACGTCAATCTAAAGTTCCGATTTTAGTTGAGGCTGATATAGAGTCGGGTTTAGGGCGTCGCTATCCTGGTGCTGTTACATTGCCTCCTATGATGGCAATTGCAGCTACGGGAGATCCAAAATATGCTTATGAAGCTGCCAGAATTTCAGCCGAAGAGAGCAGGGCTGTAGGTATTCATTTTAATCTTGCACCAGTAGTTGATGTAAATAACAATCCAAAAAATCCAATTATTAACACACGATCTTTTGGTGAGCATCCTGATTCTGTTAATCGATATTCAAAAGAATTTATTCGCGGACTACATGATTATGGTATGTTAGCTACAGCTAAACACTTTCCTGGTCATGGCGATACTGAAACCGATTCTCATTCAGCACTAGCTCAGATTCCTAGTGATTCATCTAGGTTATGGGAGGTTGAGCTTCCTCCGTTTAAAAATGCAATTGACTCAGGGGTAGATGCGATCATGGTGGCTCATGTGAATGCTCCAGATTTTCAATTCAACACTGATGATCCTGCAACTCTGTCTAAATTTTGGATTCAAGATATATTACGATCAAAGATGGAATTTGAAGGAGCAATTATTACTGATGCCATGGACATGGGTGGGATTGTAAAAAAATATTCAGATTCCTATGCTCTTATTGAAACAATTAAAGCTGGATCAGATATTATTATTCAAAATAATCAAATGAAAAAATCAATTGATCTGGTAGAAGAAGCAGTAAATGATGGTATTCTAACTGTGCAGCGAATTAATGAGTCTGCATTGAAAGTTTTAAGGATGAAAGAACGTTTAGGATTGCATATAAACAATGTCATATCAATGGACCAGACTCATAAAAACATAGGCAGAGAAAGTGACTTTTCTTCAGCGGAAGAAATAGCTGAAAATTCTATAACCCTTGTAAAAAATGAGAATAACCTTTTGCCACTTCAACCAGATCCGTCTGAAGAGTTTTATGTAATTGACTTATATGATGGGCCAAATAACCATAATGAAAGTAGTGTAACAATTAAATTTCGTGAACATGGGTATAAGTTGAATTCATTTCAAATTGATAAATCTGATAGCCTTGTAATTGCTAATCATATTTTAGAACAAATTCCAAAAGATGCTCTGGTTTTTTTGAATGCTTATGCCAATCCGGTTGAATGGAAGGACAACATTTTTTTGCCAAGTGTTGAAGCAGATTTTATTAATCGTTTGATTAAGAAATCTGATAAAGTGATAATAACAAGTTTTGGTAGTCCTTATTTAATCCAGGATTTTCCAGATGCACCAGTATATATTTGCGCTTATAAAGGTAGTGAGATTATGCAACAAGCCCTATTGAGTGCTTTGATGGGCGAATCTGACATTAATGGAATTCTTCCTGTAACAATACCTGGCGTTGCTAAGATAGGTGACGGCATTAAAATAAAATCAAATAAATGGCCAGAAAGAGTGGAGACATGGTTGCCTGGAAAAGAATTAAAACGAATTCGACCTGAAGAAATCTCAGTGAATATTGGTCCAGTATATAAAGCTCTGGAAAGAGCCGTTTCTGATTCTGCATTTCCGGGAGGTGTGGTTTTAGCTGGAAAAAACGGAGAAATATTTCTTCACAAGGCCTTTGGCTATCATACATATTCCAACAAAACACCCGTTATGAGGGGTAACATTTATGACCTTGCATCTATAACTAAAGTAATAGCGACTACATCTGCAGTTATGAAATTAGTTGAGGCGAATAAACTTTCTCTTAACGATAAAGTGATAACTTATTTACCTGCATTTAAAGGTAAACAAAAAGAGTATTTTGATCATAAATCAAGAGTCACTATACGTCATTTGATGACACACACTTCAGGTTTGCCACCATTTAAAAAATATTTTTTAATGGATAATAACATTGAAACAAGACTCGACTCTATCATGAACACAGAGCCTGAGATTGGATTGAATGAAAAAACAGTTTATTCCGACGTAGGGTTGATAGTATTAGGAAAGATAATTGAGTCTGTATCTCTACAATCATTGGATGCGTTTGTTGATTCAGTCATTTTTAATCCCTTAGGTATGAAGTCTACTTTTTATAATCCACCCAATGATAAGATTAAAAGGGTTGTTCCTACCGAGTATAATGATCTATATGGTGAACTTATCAGAGGTTATGTTCATGATGAGAATGCTAAAAGTATTGGTGGAGTTGCGGGTCATGCGGGGCTTTTTTCTACTGCTAGTGATCTAGCAATCTTTTCACAAATGATGCTTAATGGAGGTATCTACGGATGGAAACGATTTTTCAAATCTGAGACCGTCAATGATTTTACAAAGAAAGCTAATGTGGTAGAAGGTAGCTCAAGGGCATTGGGTTGGGATACTCCATCAGGAAAAGCATCTGGGGGACGATATTTATCAGAATCAAGTTTTGGTCACACTGGATTTACTGGGACATCACTATGGATTGATCCAAATAATCAATTATTTGTAATCTTATTAACTAACGCAGTTCATCCTAATCGTTCATATAAAGATCCAAACTACTATGATTGGCGTCAAAAAATCCATTCTACTATTTATGAATCTCTAGGAATCAACAATATAAATAATAATTTAGAATGGCGTGAAAGATGGCAGAAAAATTGAAAATATTTAGTAAAACACATTCAACAATAATTTTATTGTTAATTATTATAGGATGTACTAATTCATCAAATTGGGTCGGAACTTTACCTAAACCTTGGCAATTAAATGAGGAACAAATTTCTGATATCTTACCTCAGTTTCATAAAAAATTCCCTGATTTTCATGATCGACTTAGAGCATTTGCACTATGGCAAGTAGGGAAGCCCTATGAGTTATTTTGCTTAGGCGAAGAGTCTGGTGAAGATAAAGACCCAATTTTTCGACTTGATGTGTCAGATTGCACGGTTCATATATTAACTAGTCTTGCAAGTGCGCAGAGCTATAGTTGGCAAGATGCCAAAAACACTTTAATTGATATTCATTATAAACGAAGTGATGATGGAATTTCAATTCCTACTTATAAAAGTCGCTGGCACTTCACTACTGATAGGATTCAGGATAATCCGTCTACTAAAAACATTACTTCTTCATTGATAAACAATAAAGAACTAATGACAGTTAGCCTTACTCTAAATAAGAAGGAAAATGGCGATGAATTCTTGAATTTGAATTGGCAAAAGCCAACAACGGTTCAATTTATTCCCAACAAATTAATTGATAAAGATTTGCTGTATAAGCTACCATCAATTACAGGTGTAGCATTTGTAAAAAAATCATATTTTAAGATGGGTCTAGTTGTTGCGCATGAAGGTATGATCATAGATAATAAAAATATAATTCATGCTTCATCAGAATTTGGGAAAACAGTTATGATGGACTTTATGGAATATTATTTTTTAGATGATGGTCCTCGGTTTGATGGAATATTGATTTTTTCTTTTAATCAAATAGAAGTTTAATTCTTTGCATTGGATTGATTTATTAATCATATGTTTATTCCTTGTGGGATTTTCATTATATGGCATTTGGCAAAGTAAATTTAATATATCATCAGATGATTATTTTTTAGGAGGAAGGAATTTGCCCTGGCCTGTAGCAATGTTATCAATAGTGGCCACGGAAACTTCAGTTCTCACATTCATTAGTGTTCCAGGCCTTGCATATAGAGGTGACTGGACATTTCTTCAACTATCTATTGGCTATATAATTGGCAGAATATGCGTAAGTGTTTTTTTATTACCACAATATTTTAAATATGGTGTTTCATCTATTTATGAAGTTTTGGGTAAAAAGTTTGGAAGCGATATCCAAAAAGTTGCTTCAGGTATTTTTTTAATTACTCGTGTTTTAGCAGATGGTGTTCGTTTTCTTGCAACTGCTGTTATTGTACAATTAATTACTGGCTGGACGCTGCCGCTTTCTGTAATAATTATAGGTTTAGTTACGCTTATTTATACTTTAAATGGCGGGATAAGAACGGTAGTATGGATTGACAGTATACAATTCGTACTATATCTTCTTGGCGGTGTCTTATCCATAATTTTCATTTATAACTATTTAGATCAACCTATATCTTCATTAATAATGCAATTAACTGAAAGCTCAAAACTTTCGGTGTTTAATTTTGAAGGCAATCTATTTCAAGATCCTTATTTTGCTTTGAGTGCGCTTATTGGTGGACTATTATTATCTTTTTCATCACATGGTGTAGACTATATGATGGTTCAAAGAGTATTGGGCACTAAAAATCTGAAATCGGCTCAAAAAGCTATGATAGGAAGTGGCATATTTGTTTTGATACAATTTTCAATCTTTCTGTTTGCTGGATCATTGATTTTTTTATTGATGAAAGGGGCACCTTTAAATCAAGATAGAGAATTTACAACTTTTATTATTCAGTACTTACCTATTGGAGTTAAAGGGCTTTTATTGGCTGGTGTTTTATCAGCTGCAATGTCAACCTTAAGTTCTTCAATTAATTCTTTATCATCATCCACCATCACTGATTGGTTAGGAGGAAATAAGACAATAAAAGAATCCCAGCTAGTTGGTATGATCTGGGGTGCGATATTAATTTCCATTGCGTTGTTATTTGATGAAAGTGATTCAGCTATTGTAATAGTCGGTTTGCAAATTGCATCATTTACTTATGGTGGATTGCTTGGTTTATTCTTATTAGCTCGTTTTAATATCAATTTTCATAATAGTAGTCTTATCTGTGGTTTGATTTTTAGTTTTCTTATAGTTTTTTATCTTAAATCTATATTATTTCCATGGACCTGGTTTATTGCTTTATCAGTAACCGTGAATATCTTAATTACTATTTTGTTCGAAAGGGTTTTTCATAATGTCAAAAGTTGAAAAAATATTTTTAGATAAAGTTGATCTAAAAGACCAATCAACTAAGATGCCATATATCATAGTAGACAATTTCCCAAAATTGGGTTTACTCACATCTTTAAGATTTTTAGAATGGGTAAATGAAAACCCTGAAGGTGTCATAAGCCTACCTACTGGAAAAACTACAGAATATTTTATTAAATGGACTGAAATTATTTTAAATCGATGGGGTGATAAATCTATTGAAAAAATTCGTAAAGATAATGGTTTAATTATTGATAATAAACCGAATTTTAGAGGGCTTAATTTTGTCCAAATTGATGAGTTTTATCCTATAGACTCAAACCAACACAATAGTTTTTATAATTATATTAATAAGTATTACATCGATGGTTTTGGTATTGATCCGAGCAAAGGGCTATTTATAGATTGTAATTCCTTACCTACTATAGATCAAAAGCCATTCATTCAAATTTTTCCCAATCATCATGTTGATTTAGATCTTCGATTTAATGAGCCTACTTCAAAGTTAGAGGAAGATCAAAAAAAAACAATTATGTTAGTTGATGAATGGTGTTCAAAATATGAAAAAACTATAATAGATAAAGGTGGTATAGGATTCTTTTTAGGAGGTATTGGTCCTGATGGTCATATCGCATTTAATATCTCAGGATCTGACCATAATTCAAAAACAAGATTGATGAGGACTAATTTTGAAACTCAAGCAGCAGCAGCTACTGATTTGGGAGGAATTGAGATATCTAGAAATCGATTAGTAATAACAATAGGTTTATCGACTATTACCTCAAACAAAGATGCAACGGCTATTATAATTGCTGCAGGAGAGTCAAAAGCAAAGGTTATCCAAGACGCACTTGAGAAAGATCAGCATATTAATTATCCAGCTTCAGTCCTACATACATTAAAAGGTAGTCGATTTTATCTAACGAAAGGATCCGCATCAAATCTTGAAGATGTAACTCAATATTTTTATAAAAATTGTCCATGGACAAATGAAACAAAACAAAGTGCAATTGTTAATTTAATTCAAAGGTTGAACAAATTTGGGAAGAGATTATCCGATAAAGATTTAAAAAATGATTCAATAACAAACCTAATTCCAAATATTGGTAAGGATACTGTGAATACTGTTCTGCAGTCAATAAAAGATAAGATCAATAAAGGTATCTCCAGTATCGAAGGAGAAGTATTTTATCATACGGGTCCACATCATGATGATATTATGCTTGGATATCTACCATATATTATTCATTTAGTTAGATCTCCTAAGAATAAACATTATTTTATTAACATGACGTCGGGGTTTACTTCTGTATCAAATTTATATTTATCTAAAGTATTAGATAAAACTTTATCACTATTAGAATTAGGTCAGATTCAGATGATCAATTATCCTGATTTTTTTAAAAAAGGTTATTTGCGAAAAAAAGATAAAGATGTATATCATTATCTAGATCGAATTGCAAGCAATAATAAAGATGGGCAGGAAAGAGGGCTAAGTCATAGGATAGTTAGAGCTTTAGTAGAAATAAATAATATGAAATCTGAAAAGGAATTGGTAGATAAAATAAAGCATATTAGAAAATATCTCAGTGAATGTTATGACGGTGAAAAGAATACTAATGAAGTCCAACAATTGAAAAGTATGATAAGAGAATTTGAAGAGGAATTAGTTTGGGCGCATTATGGAGTTCAAGTCAAAGATGTACATCATATGAGATTGGGCTTTTACTCTGGAGATATTTTTACTGAAAGTCCTCAAAGAGAAAGAGATGTTGAACCTATATTGCAGCAATTAAAAAAGTTAGATCCATCAATTATTACAGTAGCATTAGACCCGGAAGGAAGTGGACCTGATACACACTATAAAGTATTACAGACAATAGCAGAAGCAGTAAGATTATGGGGTGAAGAAAAAGATTTATCAAAAGTTAAGTTTTGGGGATATCGGAATGTATGGTATCGTTTTGATTGCTCTGAAGCAGATATTATTGTACCTGTATCTTTAAACTCCATGGCCATGTTAAGAGATACTTTTATGAATTGTTATTTGAGTCAAAAAGAAGCATCTTTCCCTAGTTATGAACTAGACGGCCCATTTTGTGATCTAGTTCAAAAAATATGGGTGGAACAACATCAATTAATGGAATTAGTTCTGGGTCGTGATTATTGGTATCAAAATGATCATCCTAGACTTAGGGCAACACATGGATTATTATTTATTAAAGAAATGAATGGTACGGAATTTTTGAATCAAGCAAGAAGCCTAGAAAAGCTAATAGAAGAAGAAATACCTATTTAACTTTTCTATAATTTGCCTTCATCCTATCCAAACGTAAGTAATTCCATTTCATTCTTTTATTAAAACTTCTGAAATTTAGTAAATGCCGAGGTGACCAAAGGACTTCAGCCATGGCACTCATCCTTGGCAGAGCCATATACTCTGCTTTTTCATTAGTAGAAATATATTCTGTCCAAAGGTTTCCTTGTCCACCTAATATTAAATGTTCTTTATCTTTTTCAATTTGTTCAGGTATTGGTTCAAATTGATAAACTTTCTCTAGTGGTAAGAAACCTCCAATTGCAAGTGGTTCGTTATCTTTATCTTTTGATTGATAGTAGTCAAAATATGCATGAGAAGTTGGAGACATAATTACTTCATGGCCAGCATTTGCTGCTGCGATGCCACCCTCCATTCCACGCCAGGATTGAACAATTGCTCCAGGAGCTAATCCACCCTCAAGAATTTCATCCCACCCTATCAGGCGTTTTCCCAATCTGTTTAATATTCCTTCGATTCTCTTTATAAAATAACTTTGCAGTTCGTTTTCATCAGCTAAACCTTCTTTTCTCATTCTTATCTGGTCTAAATCATGATCTCTCCATCGCTCTTTAGGACATTCATCTCCACCAATGTGTATGTACTCACCAGGAAAAATCTCTGATACTTCAGTTAAAACAATTTCAAGAAATTCAAAAGTAGATTCTTTGCCGGCGCAAAAAACTTCTTTATGAACACCCCAAAGTTTTGCTACTGTATGTGGACCACCTGTGCATGATAATTCAGGATAAGCGGCAAGTACAGCTCTAGAATGACCCGGCATTTCTATCTCGGGGACTACCGTTATATACCTTTTCCTTGCATAAGCAACAATATCCTTCATCTCATCTTTTGTATAATAACCACCGTATCTTTTACCATCATATTTATTAGGCTTATCTCTGTAGTGCCCAACTAAACTTTCATCACGATACGCACTGATTTCTGTCAATTTTGGAAATGATTCAATTTCAACGCGCCAACCTTGATCTTCAGTAAGATGCCAATGGAAAACATTCATTTTATGCATTGCTATATAATCAATATATTTTTTTACAAATGAAATATCAAAAAAATGTCTGCCTACATCAAGATGCATTCCTCTCCATTTAAACCTTGGTTCATCAATTATATTCATATTTAATAATATTATACCTTTATTACTCTTTTGACTAGAATCAAGGATCTGATTGAGTGTTTGTATACCGTAAAAGATTCCATTTGGTGAATTCGCCAGAATATTTATTTCATCATTATTTATATTAAGAGTATATCCTTCAGTCTTGATACTATCATCAGATTGTATAATTAATGAGATAATTTTATCAGAATAATCATTCAATTTGATTTTATGGTCGTTGCTAAGGTTGCGAGTTAGTATCTTTTTAAGATCATCAAGATCTAAGTGCTCACCATTATGTTTAATTGCCCAATCATCATCCAATATAGTTTTCCCAGAAGAACGTTCGATATAAGTTGGTTGAGGTATAAGGCCTAAGTCATCATAATTAGTATTTAGCGCACATCCTAAATAGAAAAGAGAAAAAGTTGATATAAATGTAATCGCTTTCATTCTACTCTATAATGATATCATCTTCCCAAATTCTGCAATATTAAAACCCGAGTCCAATATTTGTTTTTGCGCATCTGAATTTTCAATTAAAGCAGGGTTGGTATGATTCAAATGGATAAAGAAAATATCAGAAATACCTGATATTGATTCCATTAGGTCTATTGATTCTATAATAAAAGGGTGGGGTATCTCTGACATATCTCGTCCAGGTATTTCTCCATTTTGATAAAATGAACCATCTAGTATTGCGATATCATTATTCGAAACAATTTTCACAATGTCTTTATCAAATTTGTCCCACTTATCAATATCTGGAATAAAAATAATTGATTTATTAGGACCTTGAATTTTATAACCCACAGTTTCTGAAAATTCATCTCGATGTGGAACTAAAAATGGAGTTAAAGAAACTCTATTATTCAATTCAATAGTCTTTTCATTTTTCAATTTTTTTATTGATATATTCTTTAAAGCTACAAGTTGGCTCCATGGGCCATTTTTTCTTAAATATTTCCCCATTTTTGGCATAGCATATACGGGAACAGATTTCGATCCCATTACTTCTCTCCCTAGATGCATTAAGCCGGTGTAATGACCAATGTGGGCGTGCGTAAGAAAAACCCCTTTTAACTTCTTAAGATTATTTTCAGTAAGGACTCTAAATTGTTCAGGGAAGTCAGGCGTTGCATCAATCATCCATACCTCATTTGAATTTGGATCGACAATTCCTAAACT
>Ga0208639_1002008_pt1 | contig 12376 bp, 10 predicted proteins | sample ETNtaG_33_FD_185772 | JGI IMG/M metagenome (GOLD analysis project Ga0208639, IMG submission 185772) | Marine microbial and viral communities from oxygen minimum zone, Eastern Pacific Ocean - ETNP201310SV76 (SPAdes) (version 2) | ecosystem: Environmental > Aquatic > Marine > Oceanic ...
ATGAAGCAAATTGATACTGGCGAGGTTGCAAGCCGTATCATCGAGGAACATGTATTCACTGCAAGGGTTTGAACCATTGATTCGCCCACCTTCAGGGCAAGTATGCCATTCATTAATCGTAGTATCAAATTGAATGCCTGGATCGGCACAAGCCCAAGCAGTATAGGCGATGTCATTCCACAATTGGTTGGCATCAAGTGATCGATGAGGAATAGGTTCACGATTTTCCTCTGCGGCCTTGTCCCTCTCAGTGCGGAAGAACAAATCCCATTCTCCACCATCCTTGACAGCCTGCATAAATGATTCAGGAACACGAACGGAGTTGTTTGAGTTCTGTCCGGAAACCGTGGCGTAGGCTTGACCCTGCCAATCTGTATCCATCGATTCAAACTCAACACTCTTCCATCCTTGTTTCGCCAAATCGAGCATTCGCTGAATGTGAGGTTGAGGGACACTTGCTCGAATCGCCTTGACCATGGCTCCCTGCAAATTCATATTTTCATTGGAATCGAGTGAGAGATTGTCACCATCCCAACAAGCTTCAAGCACAGCATTGCAATGCTTCTGAAGTGCCGCGGTACCTGCAACGAGGGCGCTGACCTTTTCCTCTTCGGATAATTTCCAGCCGATATATTCCTCAATGTCAGGATGATCCAAATCCAGTGTAACCATCTTGGCTGCACGGCGAGTGGTCCCTCCACTCTTGATGGCGCCCGCCGCACGGTCGCCAATCTTCAGGAAAGAGAGCAAACCACTTGAAGTTCCACCGCCGGAAAGCGGCTCACCAGCACCTCTGATATTAGAGAAGTTGGAACCAGTTCCTGAGCCAAACTTGAACAGGAGCGCTTCCCTGTTCCATAGCCCCATGATTGAACTTGTATCTCCAACCAAACTGTCGCTGACACTTTGGATGAAACATGCGTGTGGTTGTGGGTGTTCGTATGCGTTGATAGAACGCATATCTTTCTCAGTTACTGGGTCGACATACCAGTGACCTTGAGCTGGCCCTTCGATTCCGTAGGCCCAATGAAGGCCAGTGTTGAACCATTGTGGGCTATTGGGGGCTGATCGTTGACTGGAGATGAGATAACACATCTCATCGTAGTAAGCACGGGCATCACCTTCGCTGGCAAAGTAACCATGCTTCCATCCCCAATACGTCCAGGTGCCTGCTAGTCGACGGAAGAGTTGACGTCCATCCGATTCAGTTCCATAGCGTTCGTCAGCCTTCATCTTCTGTAATTTCTCTTCATCTGGAGCCGAGCGTTGCAACCATGTTGGCACCCCCTCCTCTGGAATCTTGCGAAGTGCCGCGGGAACGCCAGCTTTCCTCATGTATTTCTGTGCACAAACTTTCCCAGGAACACCTTCGAAGCCAGAGGGTAATGAAACATCCTTGATCTCAAAGGCCACAGTACCGTCTGGATTGTTAATCACGAAATCGGAAGTTGACCATTCAAATTGATCAAACGGATCTTTGTCAACTTGTGTGAATCGGCGTTCGATGACCATACCCTGTTCGCCAGCCTCGGTAATTGCATCTTTCTTCATCTTGGATTGCGTCATGGTTCATCATCTCCGTATGTGGTGTGGAATGTAAAGTATAGTTTCATCTGTGGCCGGGTGATACCTGTCTCCCCTCGCACAGGGAGTTCACCTCCACTTTGGAGGGTCTTTGAAGATATCGATGCGCGCGAGTGAATATGTACCTGAAGGTCGAGTAAATTGCACCCTTCAAGAAGGCGGTTAGAGTTATCGAAAAGCCATATTTATGCATTCACCTGTTCTGATTTTATCAAACGCTAATCGAAGTAGTTCAAACTAGGCCACCAACAGGCAACGCATTTGAGGGAACGCCATCCCTCCTCTGTGGGAAGGAGTGATTTGATGCCAGTCCCCGATCCCGAATCCAGCCCTGAATCAGAAGATGGCGAAGTCGATCCGTTCGCAGAACTAGGTGTAGCAACCACCCCAGTAACCGGCAATGTGAGCGACGGTCTTGAAGCATTCATGGACGATGATGAGGACGACGAAGTCACCGAATCAGCCCCACTCGATGTAGTTCAAGACGAAGAGGAAGAGGACGATGATGACTTGTTTGCAACCCTTGGAGTTGCAGGCCCATCCGTCTCACTTTCCTCATCGGGAGAGGATGACATCCTTGCTGCATTCATGGAGGATGACGATGAAGAAATCGATGAGCCTACAGAGCCCACCGATGAAACTTCAACAAAGCCACAAAATGAGGCGCTAGAGGCATACAGAATGGTCCTTGAAACCGTTTGGGTAGATGGGATTCTTGATCCCGGCGAAGTCAATTTACTCGCAAAGCGTAGAGATGAATTGGGCCTTTCATTTGAGGAACATCTCTCCTTGGTGCGGGAAATGTTGGGGTGAACTGATGGATCCTCTCGGCAGCACTCCTTTTGAGCATGCTTTGGCTTTGGCATGGTACGATGATAAGTTGACAGCAACAGAATTTCGTCAACTCGATACTCTACAAGAATCATTGAAACTCACAGATGCCAATCGTGCGATAATCGAGGCCGATTATGAATCTCGTCTCGTTGAGGGGACAGCTATCCGAAGTGGTGAAGCAAACTCCTTGGCCAAATGGATCGATGCGGTGCGGGCAATGGTCTCTGTTGGCGAGGACATTTCCAGTAATCTGGCTCGTCGTTTAGGAGGTACCGCTCTACGAACAGGCATTACAAAAAATGGTTGGAAATCAGCCAATGCTTGGATGGAGCAACTTGGTTTGTCTCGCCCGTTTGCAGAAGGCTGTTGGATGGTGGGTGGCCCAGTACCCGCTTTGACAGCAGTGCCTCTTGCATTGGCGCCTGCAGCAAAATCACTTGGCCTTCTTGAATAGCAGGGGCATTGCTTAAGCCATCTCGCTAATCGCACCATTCAATGGACATCAACCTCTTGATTTCCGGCACTTTGGTTTTGGGAACTGGTGGTATTTTTCATTTATTAGAAAATAAAATCCCGTTGGAAACTGTAAATCGAAAGAAGCACTTTGCATTTGATGTATTGGTGATCTTCATCACAACTGTCCTAGTTGCATTCATTTCAATATGGCTTCTAGAAGGATATATTCGGGAATGGTTAATTTTGAATTTTGAATTAATGAATTCAATATTGCTATGGCCACTTGGAATTAGGATAATCCTAGCGCTAATCATAGGAGATTTTGGATATTATGTGGTTCATCGGTTGATGCACATTGGCCCATTTTGGAGAACTCACGTTTTTCATCATTCTATTCAAGAAATATATTGGTTTTCAGGATTGCGAACATCTGCACTGAATTCTCTCGTCATTCGGTTGCCATATTTGGTAGGTGTGTGCATGTTTGGTATCTCTGCATCAGTTGCAGCAGTAATCGCAATTAGTTTAGGAATCGTCAATTTCTGGGCGCATTCCAACATCAACATTTCTTTTGGAATTCTGGGTTATGTTTTCATCACGCCATCTTTCCATAGGGTACACCATTCAATGGCAGAAAATGCCATTGATCGGAATTTTGGCAACATCCTATCTTGCTGGGATTATTTATTTGGAACAGCAGTAAATCCAACTAAATCTCTGAATGAATCGGATAAGGGATTTGAGGTTCCTCAAGAAGATGTTTTGAGACAATTGGTCGGACTCTAGTTTTGAATGTCGAGTTCCCAATCGATAGTTGCACCACTTCTTGTGATCATGGCACCCACTGTACAATTTTTCACGTGACTTTTCTCGATGATTCGTTCAACCAATTTTCGCGGCACATCACCTTCAATCACGTAACGCATGCGAATGTTCGTGAACACCTTAGGCGCCACTTCGCTGCGATCCGCATCCAATTCAATCCACATATCTCGAACATTTTCCATGCGATGCTTGAGACCAGTAATCACATCGATGAGTGTACAACCACCGTGGGCTAGTAAGACCATTTGAACAGGGTTTGCAGACTCCGCGGTGTGCATGGGGAATTTGATTCCGTGCTGATTTTCAGCCTCTAAATCCTCATCACCTTTCCAGCGAACTATTCCGCGCATATACGCGCGCACGCGTAAGGAGTGGATGAGGGTTAGCATCATCAAGGGTTGGCCTGTCGCGCTGAATGAGAGACATGTCTGGCCATCCGATTTCCATGGAAAAGGGCGCACTGAACGTCCCTAATGACCCGATTGTGCATTACATCGAGGGCGATGGGATTGGCATTGATATTTCTCCGGTAATGATTGATGTCGTCAACGCCAGCGTAGCCAAAGCCTACGACGGCGAGCGGGAGATTCATTGGCGTGAGGTGTTGGCTGGTCAGAAGGCTTACGATGCGACCGGGGAATGGATGCCCGATGCCACATTGAATGCCATGCGTACTGGTTTGGTGTCTATCAAAGGCCCATTGACTACACCTGTGGGCGGAGGTATTCGCAGTCTGAATGTCGCCCTCCGACAACAACTCGATCTCTTCGCGTGCGTACGTCCGGTTCGATGGTATGCTGGAACTCCAAGTCCAGTCAAGGACCCAGGTGCGGTGGACATGATCATCTTCCGTGAGAACAGCGAGGACGTCTATGCAGGCATCGAATGGGAAGCTGGTTCTGACGAGGTTGCCAAAGTCATCGATTTCCTGCAAAATGAGATGGGCGTCACCAAGATTCGATTCCCGAATACCAGTGGCATTGGCATCAAACCGATTTCTAGTGAAGGCACTGCACGCATCGTTCGTGCTGCAATCCAATATGCGATTGACAATGACAAGGACAGCGTTACTTTGGTTCACAAGGGCAACATCATGAAATTCACAGAAGGTGGATTCCGTGACTGGGGCTATCAGTTGGCTCAGGATGAATTCGGTGCAGAGTTGCTCGACGACGGGCCATGGTGCACAATGACCAACCCGAAGACAGGCAATACAATCACAATCAAGGATGTCATTGCAGATGCCATGCTTCAACAGGTTCTCACGCGCCCGCGCGAGTATGGTGTATTGACGACGATGAATCTCAATGGGGACTACATCTCCGATGCACTGGCCGCCCAAGTCGGTGGTATTGGTATCGCCCCAGGGGCCAACATCAATTACGATACAGGCATCTCTATCTTCGAGGCTACACATGGTACTGCGCCCAAGTATACAGGGCTTGACAAGGTCAATCCAGGCAGTATCATACTCAGTGCTGAAATGATGCTACGGCACATGGGTTGGACCGAAGCAGCAGATCTCATCGTCAAGGGAATGGAAGGAGCGATTAGTGCAAAGACGGTCACATACGACTTTGAGCGATTGATGGACGACGCGACACTCCTGAAATGCTCAGAATTTGGTTCAGCGATTATCGCTCATATGTAAGTGATAACGTGGATTTTGAATCGCTCAACCTTTGTCAGCCTTTGCTGACTGCTCTTGATGAGATTGGCTATGTCACCCCGACACCAATTCAGGAACAAGCAATCCCTCTACTAATCGAAGGTCACGATATGCTTGGGTGTGCCCAAACTGGAACGGGTAAGACTGCGGCCTTTTCATTACCAATTTTAGATGCGATGGCTGAAGATCCTTGGTCAGGAAAGCGTCAAATCAGGGTATTGATGCTTTGTCCAACCCGCGAACTTGCGTCACAGATTCGCGATAATATCGAAGAATATGCACGTCATCTCGACATTCGCTCAATGGTAATGTTTGGTGGTGTTTCTCAACGCCCACAGGTGAAGGCACTTCGCCAAGGCATCGACATTTTGATCGCAACCCCTGGGCGTCTCCTCGATTTAATTGGACAAGGGCACGTCGACCTGTCCTACGTCCAGTTCCTCGTTCTTGACGAAGCGGATCGAATGCTTGACATGGGTTTCATTCGCGACATTCGCAAGATTCTTGCTCTAATCCCTGAAGAACGCCAGAGCCTCCTCTTTTCAGCAACAATGCCCTCTTCAATTGTGGAATTGTCAAGAGACATGCTCTACGAACCAGTGAGAGTGGAAGTTTCACCTGAATCAACAACCGTTGAGGCGATTGAGCAATCCCTCATGTTCGTAATGAAGAAGGACAAACGAGGCTTATTGACCCATTTGATTCGAGATGAAAGTCCAGAGAAAGTACTCGTGTTCAGTCGCACGAAACATGGTTGTAATCGTATTGTCAAACAACTTGCTCAAGATGAGATCGAAGCTCTTGCAATTCATGGTAACAAGAGTCAAGGGGCGCGGGAGAAAGCCCTTGGCAGATTTCGAAATGGGTCTCTACAAGTATTGGTTGCTACCGATGTAGCCAGTCGCGGCATTGACGTATCAGATATCAGCCACGTGATCAATCTAGATCTCCCGAATGAGCCAGAAGTTTACGTTCATCGTATTGGCCGTACAGGTCGTGCTGGACAAGGAGGGATTGCAATCGCTTTTTGCGATGAGAACGAAGGAGAGTATCTTCGAGGTATTGAGAAGATAATTCGTCAAGAAATTCCAGTGGACGAAGATCATCCGTTTCATTCTGAGAAAGCGAAATCACGTAAAGGTGAGAAGGCTCCAAAAAAGCAGCAAAACCGTGGCCGTAGAGGTGGCGGGAGAAGGCAAAACCAAGGCGGCCAGAAACGTGGACAAAACCGTGGACAAAACCGTGGGCAGAATCGCGGCCAACGCCGCCGACAAAATCGCCGCTAAGTATAGCCGTTGGACCAATATCTTCGACTTAGCAGCGATTATATGACTCATTCAGGATGGTCTTTCCGATGGACGAGAGATTGGCGGAAGTGCGGGCTCACCTTCTGAAACTCTCAGAGGCTGCAGAAGCCGACGGCGAGCCATTGCGCTGGTTTGAGGAACTGTATGCGGGCGCAGCAAGGAATTCGGAAGAAATCCCATGGGCTCGAATGGAACCCCATCCCAAGATGGTGGAATGGATTGCAAATCAACCCGATATCCAAGGTCGAGCGTTGGTGGTTGGTTGCGGACTCGGTGACGATGCAGAATGGTTGGCAGCGGCTGGTTTTGAGGTCACTGCATTCGATTTATCGCAATCTTCCATCGATTGGTGCTGCGAACGATTCCCATCATCATCTGTCAACTATTGTGTCGCTGATTTATTGTCGCCACCTGCTGATTGGCTCGAATCATTCGATCTGATAGTCGAGATTCATATTTTGCAAGCAATTCCCGAACAAATCCGAGATCAGGCAGCAAATATTCTCCCCGCCTTACTCAATTCCAATGGCCAGCTGCTCTGTATAGGTCGATTATTGAGCACTCTAATTCCAGATGAACCAGCGCCACCGTGGCCCTTGTCACAGGTTTGGTTGGAAGGTAGGTTTGAGAAACTAAACCCGGTCCATTTCAATCGTTTTGTCAATGAAGACACACCAACAATCGATCGCTATGTGGCTGCTTGGAGCCGATAATCAGACCCACTGACTAAGTTGACGGGCCGTTCTAACGACACCAAATCCGAATGTTTCTTCCAAGGAACGTCTCACAATACAGAAATCGGAATCTCGTGAGGCGACGAGAATTGCGCCAATGCCCTTGTGCATCGAATCAGCCAGCATTGCAGCCTCTCTCATGATGTCACGATCACCTCGTTCAGGATAGATTGCATCCTTCCCAATCTTGGTTCGTTTGGATAAGGCCTTGGGATTGTGAGCTGCTTTGCTGTCAACAATCTCAAGGTATGTCTTGCGGTGCCTCAACATGAACTCGACAGTTTTCTCTTCGAATGCAGAGACAGCATCGTCTTGCTCAGCATCGATGTTTGGTCGCCACGTGTTGTAATCTGACAACACTTCTTTGCAAATCTGATCAATTGCTTTTTTGGTCACCTTTTCGACCCATTCCACTTCATTTAACCAGATGTCATAGAATAGTGTACGAACCCTTTCGATATTCCCCATCATGTTCTTGAATTCATTTTCCGCAGCTGTTGGGGTCCTGAGTTCGACCATACCAGCATTGGATTTGTAGAGGACGGTGCGATGGAATGAACCATGCACATCGGTCTCAATTCCACCACCCTCTTCATCCAGCAACCTAGCGATTCGATCCCTCGCTGCATCAATGAGCAAGTTGGTGTCAATTAACACCAGAGGTTTGAGTGTCAGGTGACGTAATTTCCGACGTATTCGAATGGGCAAGGTATCTTCATTCAGGCGGAAAATACCATTTTGGCTTCTGAGTAAAGCCCTCATCTCATTGTTTGAAAATTGACCCGAATTCATGGCCCGTTCAAACATAATCAATCCTTGAGTTGGATTGAGCGCTGCAGCTTCTCCAGCCACACTTTCGACTTCTGGAACCGATGCCCCATCATCGAGAATGTGCTGGAATCGGTCCTCCAATTGACTTCGTCTACTGCGGCGATTGCTGGAAAGTCCACGCTTCGCCGCTCTGATTCGACCTTGCCATAAGTCCTTAGGGAGTCCGTGAGCATTTGGATAAGTGAATAGGAGATCCAATTCATCGGACGCATACGTTGTCCGTTCTCTTTCAATGAGTTCTCCATCCACATTCTCTTCAGAGACGACCTCGGTGCTAGAAATCCAATCGAGTAATCGACGCCTTGCTGCCTCGGGCTGTTGCCGAGTAGTATCATCACAAACATGGAGATACAATTGGAATATTCCCGTCATCGCAGATTGCAAAGCCTGCTGGGATTCCAACATTTCCACTGCTTCTGAATATTTTCCAGCATGGGCAAAGGAGATGAGTGCACGTCGCGCCAACCTCACTCGATTTTCAAAATTGAACGTGATATCCATGCTGGCACGACGAAGAGATCGACCTGCAGACAAGTGTTTTCCAGCCTTCTCTTCGATTGAAGCAAGGATGATTTGGTGCCACGACGATGATGCAGCATGCATGCGATGCCATTCAGCAAATGCTGGAATGGCAATACTGTCGTGTTCCAGAACTACTTGCCGAATTGCATCGACAATTCTCTTCCTTGGATTTTCACCTACCAATCCATCGAATATCGAAATGGCAGACATTGTGCTGTCTTCACTGTGGTCTTCTAACAAACGAAGTGCACGATTGAATCTGAGTTGGTCCAATACAGCAGTGAATAACCGCAGTTCGACCCCACTCAATGATGAATTATTGATTGAGGTTTGAAGACTATCGATTCGATCTGCAGGCACCAATCCATCACCACCCGGACCGAGTGCACGAATCGTTTGTTTGAATGAATGAAACGCCTTTCGATTTCCAGCAACTCTGCGTTGAATTGCTTCCAAATCTGCTGGCGCCCCTTCCAAGAGCTTGACAAGACCAATCGAAGTTTCAGACAACACTCCGCTGGGTTCATTGGCCAATGCATCAATGGCTTTTGATCTTGCGCCAAGAATCCAGTCACACAAATCATGGTCGGCATTCCCTGGAAGCAAGTGATGGACCAGCAGTGTCCGGAAGGGATGTGTTGTCGCACCATTTTCCAGATTCATTAAGATGGAACCAATACGATTTGCATCTCCTGATTCCGTAAATACATCCAATGCCAAGTCTCCAAATTGATTCCAATCTAATTCACCTCTTTCTTGGCTTTCGATGACCGCTGAAGATAGTAATTGGTGTGGAGTATTGGCATTTTGCATAATGCATTCAAGCCCCTCCCGACTAAATCGATGGATACCTTCGATTACTCGTTCAATTAACGCATCATCATTACTACCTTCAATCAGTCTAAGGGTATGGTGTAATTTTGTCGCATCAGTAATATTCAATTCAGAAATAATTTGCAAAGCCGCATCATGCGTTTTTTCTCTAATATGTGCAGCCACCAAACTCCACATCAAAGCACGTCGGTCATCACCATCATTCAGCAATTGAACACCTTCCTGAATCTCATCAGCGGTTAATTCAGCATCATCTGGTGCACTAATCCATGATTGATATCGCATGGCCACCGATAACGGATCATTCCCCTCCGCACCATGGCAATTTGCCCAAGCATCCATCTGACCCGAACGAAGTTGTAGTAGTGCGAGGTGATCTTTGGCAACGGCTGCCATATCTCCATCATCTTCAATTAAAGAGGACAACATCTCTTGAGACTGGTTCCCGCCAACGAATATTTCGACTAATGCACCGATTAATCTGGAATCTCCTTCCAAACTATTGAATGCCTTGGGTACTCCAATGAACTTACCCTTGGAGTGAAGTGATTTGATAACCCTTTGAATACTCAACTGTATATCAGCAGTTAGAGAAAATGGTAGAGGGGTCTCCAACCATTCAGCCAATGATTCTCTGTTCAATGAATCAATCCTTGCAGATTCAATCCAAACCTCAAAATCACCTGCGAGTGACAATTCTACAGTCGCTTTTGGGTATACCTCTAATTGAGCCAAAATAGGTGCTTCTTTACCCATAAGATGCCATGCTGGATGAATGCCTTCTCCGCAGGCCGAGTGTAACTTCTCCAACTCCGCATCCCAACTTGGCATCCATTTCGTTCCCATACGAGCCTTTTGAACAAGCATTGAGGCCATACGATACCCGAGGGGTGCATTTGAATCAATCAACGCATCAACACTCTCAATCCAACCATCTGCACCCTTCATTGTGTGAACGCCTCGTCTTCCTGTACGCCGTCCACGTGTTCGCTTTCGATCACTTTCAGCTGCCCTTTCTTCTTTGTTTACAGCAACTAAAACCAACCCCCACCAAGGTTTGTCTTCCAGCAATGTCCAAGCCGCATTATCCATGACTTTCTTTTTTCGGATTGCAGGATTCTCGCCCGCCTTCCCAATCACATCAAGACAGGTGAGTAAGAGATCTTCTTTCTTCGCCAATCACTCGTCCCCCGCCTACGGCGGGGTTCCAGCCATCGCCCCACTACTATGAACGCATCGCTGAAGTGTAACTCTCTTCTCGGACGACCATGGACGCGACCAATCTGGTCATCATTCTCCTTCACCCTCTTGCTGCTTTGGGTGTCATCGGCTGGATGATTCGACAGCACCGTTGGCGACAACGCGGCCTCTTACTGAAAGGGGATGAAAGGAGAGCAGCAGTCCATTCTCATGAAAGAGATGGGGAGCGTTTGTACATTCTCGCTTGGATACTTGTCGCAGGTGGTTTCATTGCGAATTCACTTTACCGAATTCGAACTGAAGGCGCCACACTACCTGGTGCATTGATGCCCAGTGGAGCGGGTGGTTTGCATGCCGGTGGAGGCATCATCGGTCTGATTCTGATCACCATCCTTTGGCGCAAGGGCAGAAAAGCACGAGATTTGAGAAATGCAGGCGAATCATGGGCTGCCGAAAAGCAGCGACATGGGCGGGCATCTGATGCTATTCTGGTCCTCATCGGATTGCATGCTTTCTTGGGGTTCCTTTGGTTGATGCAATTATTGTCCTGAGCGATTCGCCCACAATTCCAACCAAGCCACAATGTTGCGTTCGATATCTCCCATTCTGACGGCACGCTCTTCTTTCTGTTGCAAATTTGAAAGTGCTTGAATTCTACATCCACAAGCATTAGCATGGCCGCCTCCGTCGACATCGAACGCGGTCGCCAATCTAGTGAGATCAAACAATCCACCATGTTCATGAAGGAACGAGTTACTGTAAAATGAGGCCGAAAGAGGCCATTTTTCATCTTCCCCCTCCTCAATTTCCGAATATCCATGTATGATCATACATGCATCACATTTGTCGCCAAAATGGGCGGTGACGAGGTAACCGTTTGTTCGAATACCTTTGTCATCCAAACGAACAATTGCTATTCTGTCGACAACTTTCGTACATTCATCCAACATTGATTGAAGGCGTCGAAATTCATCCTTAGAGCGAGTAATCTTCTCTGAAACCATTGGCAACTTCATCAAATCATTGGGGCCATCTCCATCGACAATATGTTGCAACAGAGTTTGACAATAGAGATTATCAGTAGCATCAATCGTTCTTCCAATCCAAACAATTGGATTGTCAGACAGAAACTCCTCACGCGAAATTTTGCCACCATCTAGCTTGTCAACCATGTCCATCCAAGTTTCAATATCGTCAAGATTCACGCTTTCTTGAAAAGTATTGAAACAGACACGAGCAGCACTCAATGCATCATCCCAAACGATGTTGCAACCATCCTTAGCAGCAGCAGCTTGCTGTGCAGGTGTTGGTTTGTTGGTCAGGTGATGATCGATATGCAGACCACACTGGGGGTGAAATGGGAGGTCGAGAACAGCGGTCTCTCTCGTCATCCAATCATCAACCCCTCCTCTTCTCACCTCAGCCGGGTGGCTGAATCGAACGGGGGCCCCTCTCCAAACTCTGCGAACGATTGCTGCTGAAAGCAAACCATCTAGGTCACCATCGGCAACAATGCGTTCAATGTTCATCTTCGATACCTCGACCAATAGACCCTCTCCGAGCATTGCACGTCACCAGAC
>Ga0208639_1002013_pt1 | contig 12358 bp, 13 predicted proteins | sample ETNtaG_33_FD_185772 | JGI IMG/M metagenome (GOLD analysis project Ga0208639, IMG submission 185772) | Marine microbial and viral communities from oxygen minimum zone, Eastern Pacific Ocean - ETNP201310SV76 (SPAdes) (version 2) | ecosystem: Environmental > Aquatic > Marine > Oceanic ...
GAATTTATTTTAAATGACCCTTACCCTAATCCTTTTAATGGGGTAGTGAAGTTTTCAATCTATATGCTAAGTAATTCACCCGTTAATATTGATATAATTAATCTCAATGGCAGAAGAATTATTAGACTACATTCAGGTGATCTTTCTCCAGGGAATCATACCTTCACTTGGAATGGGATCGATGACTCTAGAAATAAAGTTGCATCTGGGGTTTACTATATAAAAGCTTCTGGAAAATTAACAGAAGAATGGAAACCAATTACTTATTTAAAATAAATAACTATTTGTAACAAATAATTACCAATAAATCTCCATTTGCAATATTAATGCGCTCCCATAATGAAGCAATCTCTTGATCTGGGATGGGTGTCTCTTTTAATACTTCTCCATTTATAGCATTACGAGATACTGATTGATCATCTATATTAAAACCCGCTACTTTAACAATATCAATAGATTGTGGATAAATTTTATCTAACGTTGGTGAAATTGACATTCCATGCTTATAACAGAATTCTTGATATTTTTTATACACAATTGGGTTTTGTGTTCGACATAAAATATGATTTGCTGGAAAAATTGCAATCCTTAGATCCTGCAATAATGGGTAAATTCCCAAATTTTGAATATCTCTACTCAACATACATGCTTGAAAGTAGTTTAGAGGGTTTTGATTTACTTCAAAAAGTTTATTAATAGATAAACCAATAATATTTTTATTTTCGTCTAAGATATGGATCCAAAGATCAGCATAACCACTAGCTTCAGTATGATATATCATTCCAAGATCATTAGTAGATGCATTTAAATATACTTCACGATGTTGAAGTATCATTTTCATAACATCAGTTGTTTGATTTAATTTGAGATTTGGCCAACGCTGTTGAGGTAAAATAATTTCAATACCATATTCTGGATTAATTGTTTTGAGGTGATTTAACAACAATGTTGCTTCAGGTAAACCTATATAATTAGATGGACTCATCATAACTGCGGTATAATTTAATATTTAATTTGAAAGATGGTTTTAGAAACAACCTTTAAATGATGTATAGCCTAAATATGGAATCAATATATATAATATTGAATCTCTGATGAGATAAAAAAGGATAAAAGCTACGAAAACTTGCCACCCTTTTTTCTTCAGTAAAAGTTTATAACCCCCTTCCCGTTTTATATCCAACCACTCTAGTAAGAATTTTGGACGATAGATTGACATTAATTTTCCGGTTTTATTTTCCCGAATTTGAGATTCTCATATTTTTCCCAAATAGTTTCACCAGCTGCTTGCTGGAAGCGAAATGCAAAAGATAAAGCATCGTCGAAGGAATTTCCGGCGAATTCTTCGTGTTTGTAGTACTCATCAACCCATCCTATATACTCTCGCATACCTGATTGATTCACTTGGTCAAAAATACCATAAATTAATTCAGCTCTATTGTCGTAATACCATGTTGTTACATCTCCATATCCCAAATCATCAACCATCTTCTGATGGGTATCATAAACCTGGGTAAGATAAGAGAATAAAAATATCTCTTTTTCCTGTGGCTTTAATGTTTTCCAATAAACAGAGATAGCACTTGGAGTGGGATCATCCTTCTTTTCCTGTGCAGGTAATAACATCAATGAAAAAATTATAGCAATTATAAACTTCATATCATTCTTCTTGTTTACTTGTTTCAAACTCTGAAATCATTTCTTCTAGCTTTTCCATAGCTTTATTTTCAGAAACCTTACCTCGATTTTGGCCTTGATAATACAAATGTCCAGCGCCTTTACCAAATGCGATTCCAAGGTCTGTATGCGATGCTTCACCCGGCCCATTAACCGCGCAACCCATAAGGGCAACCGTCATAGGAGTTTTAACATCTTTTAATTTTTCTTCCATTTTGCCAGCAATTTTAAATAAATCTACTTCTAATCTACCACAAGTTGGACAAGCAACAATAGTAACGCCTTTAGATGCTAGTCCAAGAGATTTTAATATTTCAAAACCTACATGTACTTCCTCTACAGGATCATCAGTTAAACTCACCCGAATTGTGTCACCAATTCCTTTAGCCAATAAGGTGCCAATTCCTACAGAAGATTTTATCGAACCTGACTTGGTAGGCCCTGCTTCAGTAACGCCTAAATGAAGTGGGTAATCATATTTTTTTGAGAAGAGTTCATAAGAAGACATCATTAGATTAACATCCGATGCTTTAAGCGATACAATAATATCGTCAAAATTATGTTCCTGACAAATATCAATATGACGCTTGGCGCTTTCAACCATCGCCTCAGGCGTTGGAAACCCATACTTTTCAATAAGATCTTTTTCTAGACTTCCCGCATTAACACCGATTCTAATTGGAAGCCCTGCCTTACTTACTTTATCTAATACTTCTTTGACTTTCTTTTTTCCCCCAATGTTTCCAGGATTAATCCTGATCTTATCTGCACCCGCATCTACAGCTTCTAGGGCCATACGGTAATTGAAATGTATATCTGCAACAAGCGGAACATTCATACGTTTCTTAATCTCATATAAGGCATCAGCTGCAGGTTGGTCTGGTACTGTAATTCGAATGATTTGACAACCGGCTTCTTCCAATCGTTCAACTTCATTTAGAGTTGCTTTAATATCGTGGGTCTTTGTTGTGGTCATAGACTGTACGGTAACCGCATGCTCTCCACCAACAATTAGGTTTCCAACCTTAACTTCTCTTGTCTTTTTTCTTTTAATCATTATTTAGTATAAAATTACAAAAGTCTATTGTTTAAAAGGATCATCCAAATATTTTTCAGCCAATTGAATAGCATAGGTATAGTTTCCCAATTTGATACACTTTTTATATGCAATTACAGCTTCCATACGTTTACCTCGTTTATCCATAATTTTTCCTTTAAGTAGGTATGCTTCTCCTAAAAATGCATCCAAATCGGAGTAGTAATTATCAATACTGAGGTTTGAAAAATTTAAGGCTCTTGCTTCATCGCCACTCAAATAATAATAGTAGGCCCAAAGATAATGTACATAAGAAGTAAATAATTCCTGATGGCGCGGTCGCTGTTCAAGAAGAGAAACATTTAATTTTCTAAGTTTCTCTTCTGCTAACTTCAATTCTCCTTTTTGAAGCAGGCTTTGAACATAATGAATCTTGTAATCATAATTATTTGGATATTTTTCTACTAATTTTTTACTCAGCAAATATCCTCTTTCGACATCAATATCAACAAACTGATATATGAAGGATAATATGCTCATCGCCTCTGTCCATGCCCAGGGACTTTGCGTCGCTGCGATTTCCATTTTCCTTAAGCCCTCTTTCTTGGATGCCTCTAAACCGAAAAGCTCTGCCCCTGCCTTCAAAAGCACATTGCTCATCCCAGCATAATATTCAACTATCCCAATCGGAAGATATAGATCAAGTAAAGTTGAGTCCATTTGCTCAACTTTCTGAACAATACGGAAGCCTCTATATGCAGACATCAGCGTAGAAATCCATTTCTTTTGACCTAATAGTATTCGTGCTTTGAGACCTTTTGTTGTACCATAATACAAAAGGTAATCAGGATCTGATGGGTTCTCAGATAATAGAGAATCATATACAAGTTCTATATCATCAAGATTACTCTCAAAATTTTTATACACTTCACTCTTTAAGAGCGTTGATTCATCACTCCTCCACTTTGCTGCTACCCAGGCAACATGGACACCTGGATGACCCGGATATTTTTTGCGAGCAGAATCTAGAACTTTGACACTTCGTTCATATTCATAATTGTAAAACGCATCTGCACCACGGCGAACTTCAATATCGCCAGGATGTTGCGCATTTAATATTGAGAAGACAGTAATTAATAGAATTAAATACTTCATATGGGTAATAAAATTAGGGCACTTCCCAATAGAAAAGTAAATATGATGTACACCCCTAGTTGAGAAATAGTCTTTATTTCAACTTGAATTGTCTGAATTGATCCATTATCTGATCAACATTAAATCTATTCATACTTATGCGGTTTGCAGAATGAGGTGTTTTATTTAATTTCATCTCTAAAAGAGCATTTGTTTCTAATATTGAATTAAGTTGTAGAGCAAACATCAATTCAAAATTGTTATAACAACTTAATTCATCAAAATCATCAGAAGATTCACCTTCGCAAAAATCCTCCTCTTCATTTAATGTAAGATCAGATCCATTTACCATATATGTTGCTATAATGGAGTCGATTTCAGTAGATCCATCATAATCATCTATAATCTCTGCAATTATATAAAGAGTATTTCCTTCAACATGCCACTCTCCTAACTCATCATACTTAGTTCCATCATAACTATCAATATGACTCAAAGTGGCTTGACCATTTTCTTCAAGTATCATTGATTCTTGATCACCAACTATTTCTTGTGAAATCGGCGGAAAATCAAAAGCCTTGGGGGTATTTGCACTAAGATTAATTGTTTTAGCCTGATATGTTCCATAAAGCACATGATAATCTGATTGGTCCGGTTCCCCGGTTACCATATTCATAGCAAATAGCGTATCAGTCATTTGTAAAGAATGATTATCTTTATCATATACAAAGTCAGATATATTAAAATAAATCCCATATTCATCTGGAGAAAGCATGGCCTGCATATATGCAATTTGTTCTCCCATATCATCCTTACCTAATATCAATAGAATACTTGGAAAGTTCATATCATCTGAAAAATCATCAAAAAATGGACGATTTGATAATATAATAGATTCACCTCCACTATAATAATCATATTGCACCATCATATGATTAAGCAATATATCAGACGAATTTCCTTTTACTGAAAGCGATGAAGTCCCCTTTGAAAAAGGGTCTAGCGCGGTCTGATCTATCTTGGAAGTCAGTTCTAATGAGCTATTAGCTTCATGTAGATACCATGTACCTACAAGTTCTTTAGGGCGATCTTTTCCTTCTTCATCTTCACAAGCGAGAAAGAATACTAAACTAAGTAAAAATATGAATAAAAGTTTAATTTTGAGATTCATAAGAGAATCAACTAGAATTAACTCGAAGTTTTTCCAGCCAATAAAAGCCAACCGCGAGCATCGTTATTTATAGGATCTATTTCCATTGATCTCGCCCAAGCTGCCTTCGCTAAGCCAGCTTCATTCATTCTCCAATAAGTGATTCCTAGGCCTAAGTATGTTTGAGCATCATTTGGTTTGAGTTCTATAGCTTCTTGATAGGCTGCCAATGATTCTCTATTCATTCCTTTTTCTCTATAATAGTCAGCCAAAACTCTCATAGATCCAGGAAGCCATATCCCAGAATTTTTATTAACACTCAAAGCCTTCCTAAAAGCAGTTTGTCCCAAGCTTGACTGCCCTACTCGGTTATATTCAACAGCTAAGATATAATAGGCTTGAGGGAGCAGAGTACGGACTTCTTGATTATGTGGTTCATAATGAAGCAGGTCTTCCCATGATGAGGCAGCCCTACCCCATTCACTTCCTTTAAAATAACTTAAACCTTGATTAAAGCGTGAATTCTTATCTGATGGATCAATTTTAATGGCATCTCCATAAGTCAATGCCGCATATACATATTTTCCTTGGCCAAAATAAAGGTCACCTAAAGCTACATAAGATTCATGATGGGTCGGGTCTTTTTTGATGGATTGTTGATAGGTAGCCTTGGCCTTATCCAAATTCCCCAAACCTTCAAATGCTCGACCTTTAAGGTAGATAAAAGCAACTTGATTTGGAAACATATCTTGTCCGCCTTGTGCTAGTTTGGCGGCTACGTCAAAATTAAGATCATTTAAATTCTGCCTAACTTTTTTCATTTGTTTCCCAGGACCCTTTGGATCTTTTTGAGCAGACTTTGATAACATGTCATCAGACATTGATCTCGATTCTTTAGTTTTAAACAAAGTAGCCATTGTTTCAATAGTAGCTCGATGACTAGGCTGAACATCCAGGGCTTCATCAAAAGAATGCCTCGCTTTGGTCATTTGATCAAATCTTGCATAAAAAGAACCAAGATGAAAGTGGGCATCTGCATTATTAGGATGCTGAGCAGCTAATTTCAGATAAATCTCTTTAGCATCTTCAAAACGACCATTTGCCTCATAATTTCTAGATAAATCAACCTGTTTACGAAAATCATTAGGCTCCAGTCTAGCAGCTTGCTCAAGGTCTGATGTCGAAGGGGCTCTTTTAAGATAAATCCTTTCCACCTTTTTCTTCTCTTTTTCATCGAGGTAGTGTGTAGCTCGAGCTAAATTTCTTGAACTCGACTCAAAGGCTTCAGTTATATTATAAATTTCATTTGCATACTTAACGGGGCTTATCATTGGAATATCAGAAATTCTAGGTGTTTTAGCTCGAGTTGGTGATTTTGATGCTACAGTTTTACCGCTTTTCTTAGCCAATGAAGTTAATTGCTGTACTTTCTTCTTATTTGATGAAGATGGATTCAACTTATATGCTCTTTGATAATCTTTTAATGCTCCAGCATAATTCTTTTTCTTAGCTTTAGAATTTCCCCTTTTCGCATAGTTTGCTGCTTGTTGTGCTTGTTTTGTTGATGGTTTTTTTTTCGATGATTTACCACCACTTTTTTTAGCCAATGATGTTAGTTGCTGTACTTTCTTCTTATAGCCAGATGAGGGATTCAATTGATATGCTCTTTTATAATCGGCTAGGGCCCCTCTGTAGTCTTTTTTCTTGGCCTTAGCGTTTCCTCTTTTTGCGTATTTACTTGCTTGAGCTGGATTCTTTTTCTTTGACTGAGCTTGTACAAGTGAAGGGTTACTTGCAAATGGTATAAAACCAACCATAGTTATGGTTAGTATAATTCGTGTTATCCAAATATAAATTAAACGCATGATATAGAACTAAATTTACAAAGGCGATGTAATATATAAAGGACTATTTTCATTTAATATCTTTTTGGCTTATGGGATCCTAGCGACCAAGACATTTCAATTATTCCATACATCCCATCATTATCTGCTTGTTTGTCTTTCATAAGTTTAAATCGGAATACAAGATTATCTTCATCAGGAACATAGTCTCCATACAATCCTATCGATGTACCTTGAGTAGCTTTCAATTTATAAGACCAGTGGTCAGCTAATAATCCCAGATGATATTTCTTATTAAATTGTTTTCCAAGCATGAAGTAACCAGCTGAAAGAGTCTCCTCCGGGTGATAGGAAATTCCGTGGTGCAAACTAGAGATATTACCAATAAAGTATTCACTTTGAACAAACCATGAAGAAAATTGGTTAATACGATTAATAAATTTGAAATCACCACCATAAAATTCTTTCCCCCTTCCGTCTATATAGTTAAGACCTACAAATAATATTTTATCTCCATATAAATTGAATTGATTTTTTATAGTTATTAATGAAGAAAAACCATCAACAGAATCTACATAGGTTGGGGATAATCCATGGGAGTGATCCTGCATATTCATTCCTTCGCCAACGCCGTTTTGTAGAATATTCATACCAATATTGCTTTTCCATGGTGTTGGCAGTTCTTGATTGATTTTTATCCCAAGACTTGCCCATGAATGAGGACCAAACATGTAATTCATAGCATTAGGTGAAGAAATAAAATTAAAGGTATGCCTATGTGTTTTATTTAATATCCCCACATCAGGTCGAAAATATCCAAGTTTCATTTGAGCAGCCATAAAAACAACATAAACCTCTTCAACGGTTGGCGGGTCACCATTAATAGGACTGTGGAAGTAAGCCATTACGTGAGCATTTGGTCTTAGATTGCCCATAGCAACAAATTCAAGACCGTTAGAATTAAATGATGAATCTTTAGATGAAAAAGAAATATCACTTAAAATACTTAGTGAAAAAAAATTGTTCTCCTGTGCCAATGTCACCGATAACAATAATAACTTAATAACTAATTTCTTTTTCATAGTATTCATTGAAGGGTTTTGTTATAAACAGTTTCCCAGCTCTCAACTGAACCTGAAGTTCGTACAATAGATATTTTATCAATAATAAAAGCTTTTTTCATATCTAATTTAGTGAGTATTGACTTTCTTTTCTACGCATCTAATTTCTTATAAATTAAACTAATATGGGGATCAAATTGATATAACTGAGGAAACGCTTGGTTGAATAAGCCATTTATTTTCTTTAAAGTTGAATTATTAACTAATTTTAAAAAAACTGTTTTCCAAATATCATCTGATTCATCTATTTTTTTAACATTAACTTGAAATTCCTTTTGATCAAGTTGATCTATAATAATCTGGGCTTTATTTAAATTCGTAATTGGACTAATAATTGTACAGTGTGGCTTAAAAATAGGTGCCAAATACTTTTTGCTTAACGATTGAATTGACTTGCTAATACAATCACCATCAATATCAGATGGAATAAGCCAAATAGAAAATTTTTCCTTAGTCATTATTGATAATATTATAATTAATCGATTCTAGAGAATAATCTATAAAGAAAAAAGCTTTGTAAATTTTAGTGAGACCATACCATTGTCTTTTTCCTCACCTTCGAGATCAGAAATATTGGAGTAGACAATAAATAGATCGCTAAGTGGTGCATGAATAAAATTCATTCTAAAATTAGTAACTAACTTTTGATCCGCATCATTATACTGAAAGTAAAGTGTATTTAAAAACTTCACTGAATGATTATATTTAATTTTTAAAGTGTATACATCAGCATTTACTTCAGCGTCAGGAAATTTGACATAGTTTTTATTCATACCTATATCAACTATCAATCGATACCCACCTTTAATTGATGTTGATAAGCCGATTGAGTTACGTGTGCCATGAAAATATTCTCCGAGACTGGCGTTTCCATTAAGCGTGATAAATTTTGTTCTATCACCTCTAAAGTATAAACTCAAATTATTGAATTTGTAACTACCTTCAGGGACTTCAGCACCATAAAGTTCGAAAGAAGATTTAATTACTTCTTCAGTTTGTGTGACTCCTGAGAAAAGCATCGAACCATTCATAAACTGAGCATCGAATCCCACTTTTAATGCCCTGGACTCCATATACCCATTGAGGTTGTCATACTGATTTATAAAAGCATAGGGATTAATACTTAAGAATAGACCAGATGTAAATCGTTTATGATAGCCTGCCGTTAGAAATGTTTCTCCAACATTATTTCGCTGTATAAATCCTACTTTTGGCACAAAGGATTCGCCCACTTTCTTATAATAAGCAGATAGATCCCATTGACTATTTCTATAAGCAACTACGACACGTCCTGCAGTATTATCTCCTTCTATGTCAGGATTTTCAGTTTGGGAAAAATATGAATAAATTAAAAGTTTATTAATATTCAAATTCAAATCAACCCCCACTGATCTATGATCATTCTCATCTCCATTAGAATTTCGATCTATAACGATTGCTCCAAAATTTGATTTCTGTAATATATTACCTTTTATTCGAGCAACATTGAATTGTGTTTCAGGAATATCATCTATTTTTTCAGCGAGCATATTTAAATATCCTACATCAAAGTTGCCGACTTTCCCACTTAATCTGCCACCACCTGTAATGGGAACCTGCTGACCAGATTCTAAACCAATACGTCTACTGTGAAACATTGTAAATGATCTGCTATATCGATTGGGCCCCATACGATAGAGATAGTTAGAAATATCCCCAAATTCAAATATTCCAGCGTTTTCAAGAAAAAAATCACGTTTTTCAGGAAAAAATAATGGGAAGCGAGTTAGATTTACTTTCTCCTCGTCTGCCTCAACTTGAGAAAAATCCGTATTATACGTTGCATCAAGAGTTAGACTAGGTGTTACGCTATATTTTATATCCAAACCAGATGTTGAATTTTTGGTTTTAGTTTCTTCGGATATCTCATTTCCTAAAACAAAAGGTTTTAATTGAAGATTGCGGCCTGGCTCAATACCCTTAAAACCTTTCAATGTGCCACCTTTAGATACAGTTACTAATTTTTGAAAGGGTTCTATCGGACTCCAATAAAGATCCTCACGTTTTCTACGAATTCGTCGTAAAAAATTAATACCCCATTCTTGAGATCCATCATCAGGATTAAATCGTAAACTTGTTAAAGGAAAAGCCAATTCTATCTGCCAGCCATTATCATTAATAGAAGTTTTTGGATGTACGATACCCTCCCAGGCTCGATTCATTGTAGTCCCATCATTATCAATATACATATCTTTAATAGCACCCGCAGGGTTAAAAAGAAATGCATACCCACTTTTGTCATCATTAAATGTGTCAAGCATAATAGCAAAGGCATCAGAACTTTGTGAATCAAAATCCTGTTCTAAGCTTTCAATAATAATTTTATCTGGCTCTGAATCATAGAGAATTGCTGAAACATATAAAAAATCTTTATCATAAAGAATTCTAACCACTGTTTTTTCAGTAGGTAGGTATCCAGGGTTTGGTTGAGACTGATAAAAATCTGAAATGGAATCTGCTTTCATCCAAGCTTCTTCATCTACAATGCCATCAATAATTATCTTACCATCCGTAAAAGCCGTATACATTGTTGGTCTGGGAAAAGATTTTAAATCAATGGCTTTATCATCTGCTATCAAGATAGAGAAAAAAGTAATGATTAATAGGCCAAATTTTTTTCGGTATGTGTATTTCCGCATCAATTTTTCTATTTTATGATATTGGGATCAAAAAACATTCACATATGTTTTTAGATCCCAATAAATTTATTTTTTTGGGAATTTAATACTACAGCCTCTTGCTTTTGTTTCAGCAATATTAATTGATTTACTCGAACCAAGCGCATTTATTGCATCTAGAAGATAGGTCTTCTTTACTTTTTTTGGTTTATAGGCATTATCATCAATAGCCCCACGATATACTAGGGTGCCATTTGAATCAAAAAGATAAATGTGGGGTGTTTGAGTTGCCCCAAATGCAGTTGCTAACTTAGACCCTTCATCTACAGTATAAAGAAAATCATGATCATATTTGTTTGAAAATTTTTGCATATCTTTTAAACCTTCACCTATTTTTTCGCGATTTCTAGAATTGGGGTTAATAGTAATAAAACCAATATTATTTTCTGCACTAGCCTTAGCTAATCCGTTATATCTATCTTGCCATGCGTGCACCCAGGGGCAGGTGTTACATGAGAAATTCACAAGTAGTCCATTTTTCATCTTCACATCATTAAGGCTAACTTTTTTGCCACTTATGTCTAACATTTTTGCATCTGGCAATGGAATGCTAGATCCCAACGCAAGGTCTTCAGCAAAAATAAAAGAAAGCAATGATGAAAGAATTACAATATTTTTTATTATACGTAGCATGATATTACTCCTAACAAATATTGATATAATATTACATAGAATTCAGTTAGTTCCCAAATAAATGGGGATTAGTTATAAATAGCTTAATACTGCTTTAGCGATTTGTATATCTTGAACTGCAACACCAGTTAAATCAGCAACTGTGATTTGTTTATCAGATGTTCGACCATTTATTTTATTAGAAATCACTTCACCTAACTCTACAACTGAATTCATATCTAAACCATCTTTCAAGGCATGATGAATCTCACCCCTATCGGCACTTTGTGATAGACTATCGGATATAACCACATCTGCTTTTAATAATGTACTAGGATCTAATTCTTGTTTCTGAACCGTATCAGAACCCATTGCAGTAATATGCGTGCCTTCATTTACTGAATTTATTAATGGCATTTCGCTTGGAGTGCACGTCACTATCAATTGGCAATCATTAATAACTTCATCAAGATTAATAGTCGTTGAAATAGCAAATTCACTTTTCTCCATATCCTTTTCATATTTATCTAAAGAATCTGAATTTCTACCCCAAACAAGCGCGTCATTGCAATCAACAACTCCTTTTAAATACTGTAATTGCATTCTTGCCTGGACACCAGTTCCTACAATCCCAATCCTATTTATATTCTTAGGGGCAAAATATTTTGCACATATTGCTCCTGCTATAGCTGTGCGTACATCAGTTAAATAACATTCATCATTTAGAATAGCAATCGGCTGACCATTCTTTTGATCAAAAACCATTATCATCCCATTGCCTGTAGGTATATCAAACTCTGAATTATTATAGAATCCTGAAGCAATTTTAATCACATAAATATCGTCATTTTTTATATAACCATATTTAATGTGAACATCACCAGGAGGAGAATCAAAACTAAGTTCTCCAACAGGAGGAACAACTACCTCACCATTAGAGTATGCCACAAAACCTTTTTCGATTTCATTAATTAAATCAACTTTTGGAAGAATAGATTTAATTTTGGATAGATCAACAATTTTTATCATAAAATTGTTTTTAATACTTCAGAACTAATATTTCCACC
>Ga0208639_1002017_pt1 | contig 12347 bp, 11 predicted proteins | sample ETNtaG_33_FD_185772 | JGI IMG/M metagenome (GOLD analysis project Ga0208639, IMG submission 185772) | Marine microbial and viral communities from oxygen minimum zone, Eastern Pacific Ocean - ETNP201310SV76 (SPAdes) (version 2) | ecosystem: Environmental > Aquatic > Marine > Oceanic ...
TATAGAGATTTAATTAATAAAAGATACGACTTGCTAAATTTAAAAGGCTTTTCATCTGCACAGAATTCAGACCTTCGTGAAATTAATCAACAGATTTCTCAGATCAATGATGAAGAAGCAATTCAACGAGCAGATCTAATCGCTAAAGTTAGACAGCTTTTAAAAGCAAACAGTGATAAAGGAACTTTATTTTTAGGAGGCGCATCCATGATAGCCACTGACATGATGAGTTTTATTAAATCAGATTTGGCTGTTTTTGGTGGAGGTGTTGCGATAGTTTTCTGTTTAATGCTGTTTATATTTTTTCAAAATATTTGGTTTGTAATTCTCCCATTAGGCAATGCATTTGTTACAACAGCTTTTACAGCCAGCGTACTTGGGTTAATGAATTGGAAAATAAGCGTTATTTCCTCTAATTTTATTGCTCTTTTATTGATTCTAACTATTTCATTAACTGTTCATATACTAGTTAGGTTTACTGAGATATCACGTGACACAGATTCTGTCGATAAAGCTATTTATAAGACCTTAAATCAGATGCTTATGCCTTGTTTATTAGCAGCATTAACTACTGCGATAGCTTTTCTTTCATTGATTATGGGTGACATAAAACCTGTTATTGAATTTGGCAAGATGATGTCAGTTGGAATGTTTTTTGCGTTTATTTTTACATTTACCTTTTTACCAAGTGCCATGAAACTTGCAATTAAATCAACAACCACACATTCACAAGAATTCATAAATAAAATACCTATAAGATTAGGTACGTTTACCATAAATAAGGGAAAGCAGATTATTGTCTTTTTTCTTATTGTTACCGTCTCTATGATTTATGGAATTTCAAAACTTGAGGTTGAAAACAGATTCATAGATTATTTTTCCCCTGAAACCGAAATATACCAGGGCATGTTGTTGCTGGATCAAGAATTAGGTGGCACCGCAACATTGGATATTATGATTGACCAACCGCCTGAAGAAAATTTTGATGAATCAGAATTTGATGGAGACGACTTATTTGAAGATGACTTATTCGAAGATGAATCAAGCGATGCATCTGGTTATTGGTGGAACGCATCATCTCTAGGTAAGCTCGAAGAGATCCATGACTACCTGAATGATATTCCTGAAATGGGAAAGGTTTTGAGCGTGGCTAGCGGAATAAAATTAGCTAGAATGATTAATGATAATAATGACTTAAATGATCTAGAGTTAGCCTTATTGCGATCAGTTTTACCAGAAGATATAAAAGAAACCTTGCTCTATTCTTATATAAATCAAGATGATTCAAAAGTAAGGATTTCTGCTAGAGTTCTTGAATCTGCCGAAACGTTAAATAGAAATGAGTTACTTAAAAAAATTAACTATGATCTAGTTAATAAATTTAATTTAGAAAAAGATCAATTTCAGGTAACCGGCTTAGCTGTTTTATATAACAATATGCTCCAATCTTTATTTTCATCACAAATTAAATCTTTAGGATTGGTTTTCGCTGCGATTGGTTTAATGTTGTTGATGATCTTTAGATCAATAAAAATAACATTAATTGCACTAATTCCAAATTTAATAACAGCAGGTTCTGTGTTGGGCTTATTAGGAATTTTAAGCATTCCATTAGATATCATGACAATTACTGTAGCTGCAATAAGTGTTGGCATGGCAGTAGATAACACAATTCATTATCTTTATAGGTATAAAACTGAGGTTGAAAACAAAAATATAACCAACGATCAAAGAGTCCTGAACTCCCATGACTCAGTAGGAAGAGCTGTTTTTTATACAGCAACAACCATAGCTGCGGGATTTTCTATTTTTGCTCTTTCAAATTTCACGCCGACTGTTCTCTTTGGCCTATTTACAGCTTTTGCCTTGATCGTTTCTTTTTTTGCATCATTAACTTTGTTACCATTTCTACTAAAATTTTTTAATGCTTTTTCAATACAGGAGTTATAGATGGCCGGACCTTTAAATGGAATTACTCTTGTAGAATTTGTTGGCATAGGTCCTGGACCCTTCTGTGGAATGATCCTGGCTGATTTAGGAGCTGAAGTTATACGAATTGATAGATCTTCTCAACATGGTCATGGCAACACAATTGATTTTCAGCATAGGTCCAAATCATCATTGACTGCAGATTTAAAAAATACAGAAACTATTGATGAGATTAAAAAGCTTCTACAAAGCGTAGATGGATTGATTGAAGGTTTTAGGCCAGGTGTTATGGAGCGTTTAGGGTTGGGTCCTGATGAATGTTTGAAGATAAATCCAAATCTAGTTTATGGCAGGATGACAGGGTGGGGGCAAGATGGCCCATTAGCTAAAACTGCTGGCCATGATATAAATTACATTGCATTGACTGGTGCTCTTGAGTCAATGGGAAGAAAGGGGCAAACTCCACCACCTCCCTTGAATTTGGTTGGTGACTTTGGCGGCGGCGGCATGTTTCTAGCCTTGGGAATTGTTTCTGCTTTGCTTAATATTAAACAAGGTGGAAAAGGACAAGTTGTTGATGCTGCAATGGTAGACGGGGCTTCAGTTCTAATGTCAATGTTTTATGCATTTAAAGCTTCTGGTTTTTGGTTAGAGGAGAGAGAGTCTAATTTGCTTGACGGAGCTGCACATTTTTATGATACCTATGAATGTGCTGATCAAAAATTTCTTGCAGTTGGCTCAATTGAACCACAATTTTATTCAGTCCTTTTAGAAAAACTAGAAATTTCAGATCCAAAATTTCAAGATCAGCATAATAAAGAATTATGGCCAGAGCTAAAAGCTATCATCGGAGACAAGATAAAGGAAAAGACTCGTGATGAATGGGCAGATATTTTTGATGGATCTGATGCATGCGTTGCACCAGTGCTAAGCTTGTCTGAGGCGCCGGAGCATCATCACATGAAAGCTAGAAATTCATTTATCGAAGTAGATGGAGTCATTCAACCAGCTCCCGCACCTAGATTCTCAGATACAAACCCGCAGATCAAACATTCTTCTGTTAAAGCGGGAGCAAATAATGATGAAATCTGTACTAAATATAATCTAGATAGATCTTGCTTTAGCTAAAAAATTTAATGGCATTATTGTGTGTTGCCAATTTTAATTCTTCCATTTCAATACCCATAAGCCCAGCTATCTCATTAGCAATATGAGGAAGGTATTTAGGCTCATTGATATTTTTTTCGGGCTTTTTAAGAAGATTTTTAGGAATAAGGTAAGGAGAATCAGTTTCTATCATCATTCTTTCAATTGGTATGTTTTTAATTGACTGACGAAGGTCAATATTTCTTTTTGCATCACATATCCACCCTGTAAGCCCAATATATGCACCTAGTTCTAGATATTCATCTAGTTCTTTTTGACTCCCTGTAAAACAATGGACTACAAATTTTGGAAAATGATTTAAATTCCTTTTTATAATTTTAATAAAATCATCATGACCATCTCTTTGATGAAGATAGAGAGGTAATTTAAGTTCCTTTGCAATGTCGATATGGATTTGAAAAGATTCTCTTTGTATTTCAGGAGGAGAAATATTTCTAAAGTAATCTAATCCAGTTTCTCCAATAGCATTAGGATTTATAGATCGAAGTTTATTTAGAAGATCTTCATATTCTAATTCCATTATTTCATTTGCGTGGTGAGGGTGGACCCCAGCAGAGATAAAGTATTTCTCAGGTGATTTGCTTTGGATATCCTTTATTGGGCCTAAATCATTTAAACTAGCGCACAGTAATACAAATTTCTTAACGTCTTCAAGCTCAGCATTGGCAATAACTTCCTCTAAATTATCTTTAAAAGACTTATGTGTAAAATTACAAGCAATGTCTATAAATCCAGCCATTTTTAATTTCTATCAATTACAATAATGATGTAATTATCTATCAATATGAACCAATTTGAACAATTTCAAGCAGCTTTAAATCTAACAAAGGTTTCGGATGGTGTTTTTTCATTTACCCCTGATCCTAAATATTTTGTTGGTAATACTCCCCATGGAGGCTATCTCTTAGCTTTAATGAATAAAGCTATGACATCAGTATTACCTCATCCTAGCGCTATTAATTCTAATGTTTATTACTTAGATAGAACTGAGCCTGAGCCTGCTGAGCTTCATGTTGAGTTGCTGAGAACTTCAAAAGGTTCCTCAATGGGCCAAGTTAAATTAATTCAGAATAAAAAATTAACTTGTTTATATTCCTCGCTTTGCTCTGATTTTCAGTATATGAAAGGCTACTCAGGTCTTGGAACAGCATTGCCTGAAATTATAAATTCAGTTCCTGAGAAAGATTTTAAAGTTATGAATTATGAAAATTTTAAAGTAGGTTCAACACCTTCATTTATTCAACAATTAGATATGTTTGTTCATCCTGATCATGCCTGGTGGGACAGGTCAATTTCAAATGATGAAGCAGAGGCTAGATGTTCGGCTTATCTTGAATTGAAAGGTGGGATTGCAGATACATATGTTCTTTCATATATTGCCGATATCTTGCCCCCTGTTGTTCAAAATAAATATGGTGCATTAGGCTGGATTCCAACACTGGCATTAACCTGTAATATACGCCAACTACCTAAAACCAATCGATTATTTATTGATGGTCTGGCAAAAGACATTAGCAATGGATATTTTGAGCAAGACTGTTATATATGGGATATGGATGGTAACTTAGTTGCCACTAGCCGACAGCTTGCAAAAATCTTAAAATCGGAAGAAAAACTTTCTTCATAATCAAAAAGGAAATTAAATGAAATTTACTAGTACAAAAAATTATATATCTACTGAAGATCTCAGTATGGCAGTAAACGCAACTATAGAATTAGAGAGACCTCTATTAATTAAAGGAGAGCCAGGTACTGGAAAAACCTTGCTCGCTATTGAGGTAGCTGAATCGCTTGGGATGGAATTAATTGAATGGCATATAAAGTCGACCACGAAAGCTTCTCAGGGGTTATATGAATATGATGCTGTAACTAGACTTAGAGATTCTCAACTTGGAGATGAAAGAGTTAAGGATATTAAGAATTACATCAAAAGGGGTAAGCTTTGGGAAGCCTTTGAATCAGAAAAACAGATCGTGTTACTTATCGATGAAATTGATAAGGCAGATATTGAATTTCCAAATGATTTATTGCAAGAGCTAGATCGTATGGAATTTTATTGTTATGAAACTGGTGAAACTATTAAGGCTAAAAAAAGACCCGTAATTATTATTACTTCTAATAATGAAAAAGAGCTCCCAGATGCATTTTTAAGAAGATGTTTTTTCCATTACATTCAATTTCCTGATCGTTCTACCATGGAAGCAATTATTAAGGTTCATTATCCCAGAATTAAAAAAGCTTTGGTCAAAAATGCGCTAGATATATTTTTTGATGTTAGGAAAGTTCCTGGAATGAAGAAAAAACCTTCTACTTCAGAATTAATTGACTGGTTAAAATTACTTATGTCAGATGAATTGCCAGATGAAATTTTAAAGAATGCAGATACTTCAAAGGCTATTCCTCCTTTATATGGAGCTTTGTTAAAAAATGAACAAGATGTTCAACTCCTCGAAAGGCTTGCATTTATGTCTAGGAGAGATCAAACAAAATAAATGTTAATCAATCTTTTTCATACTGTTAGATCTTCGGGTGTTCCATGCACCCTAAGAGAACTTCTTGATTTATTAGGAGCATTAGAAAAAAATCTTGCATTTGCAAATATGGAAGATTTTTATTTTTTATCAAGAGCCACTCTTGTTAAAGATGAAAAAAATTATGACAAGTTTGATAGAGCATTTGAAATTTATTTTAAAGGCATTGAAACTTTAGAAGATATATTTGAGGCATTAATCCCAGATGATTGGTTGCGTAAAGCTTTTGAAAAAGAGTTAGACCCAGAAGAGTTAAAAAAAATTCAATCTCTTGGTGGTTTAGAGAAGTTGCTTGAAGAATTTAAAAAAAGACTTGAAGAGCAAAAAGAAAGACATGAGGGTGGGAATAAATGGATTGGTACTAATGGTACATCTCCTTTTGGTAATAATGGTCAAAATCCTGAAGGTGTAAGAGTCGGAGGTGAGGGCGGTCAAAAGAAAGCTGTTAAGGTCTGGGAGCAAAGACAGTTCCAAAATTTAGATGACTCAGTTGAAATAGGAACAAGAAATATTAAAGTTGCCCTAAGAAGATTAAGAAAATTTGCACGACAAAGTATAGATCTTGAATTAGATATGGACGGGACAATTAAATCTACTGCACGCAATGCAGGAATCCTAGACATTAATATGATTCCTGAGCGAACAAATCATGTGAAGGTTCTTATCTTTTTTGATGTGGGCGGCTCTATGGATCCTTATATTAAGTTGTGCGAAGAGCTTTTTTCAGCTCTTAAAACTGAATTCAAACATTTAAAATATTTTTACTTCCATAATTGTGTCTATGAGTCTGTTTGGGAGGATAATAGAAGAAGAACGCAAGAAAGATTTTTAGTGCAAGATATTATCAATAAATACAGTGCTGATTATAAGGTTATATTTGTTGGTGATGCCACAATGGCGCCTTATGAAATCACCAATGCTGGAGGAAGTATTGAGCATTGGAATGAAGAGCCAGGTGGAGCAACAATCAAACGACTTTGCGGGCATTTTGATAAAGTGGCTTGGTTAAATCCTGTACCTGATGATCATTGGGACTATACTTCTTCATTATGTATTATAAGAGAGCTTATGGATAACAGGATGTTTCCATTAACTTTAAAAGGATTAGAGCAGGGGATGTCAGAATTATCAAAATGAATACTATTAGCACAACACAAAGCAATGGAATTAAATGGGGTCCATTTACCCTAAGAATTCCCTTTATTCATATTAAATTAAGACTTCCAGAATTTCTTCAGGGATTAGTCATTTCAGGTGCGACAGCTTTTGCTGCAGCTCCTTTAGCTATGAAGCTTGGTCTAAGCTTTGAAGAAGCAGTTGCCTTGAGCATGGTTGCTGGAACATTTATTTCATCTGGCCCATTAATTTTTGGTGAGCCAATGGCGCCAGGCTGGGTTACACCAGCTGTTCCTATTGTAATGGGAGCTCTCGCAGCAGCTGGCTATTATGGCGTTCCTACTGAAGGTGCGGATATTTGTGTTGATGGAGTATGTAGATATAACCCAGAAGCTTTTCAATTTATGGCTGCAATGTGTTTTGAATTTACAGCTTTAATTCTCATTCTAGGTTTAACTGGATGGGGAAAGTTATTAGTAGAAAAAATACCTAATGGATTAAAAGCCGGGATTATTTTAGGGGCTGCACTAGCTGCTTTTTACCAAGTATTTTATGAAGACTTCGATGCATATCTTGTTCAACCTGTATCTATGACAGTAGCTATAATTTTATGCATCATTACAACTTTCTCAAATCCATTTAAAAAAATAGCTGCTAAAAATAAATTTTTTGAAATTATAGGTTCATTAGGTTTGCTACCAGGTTTTGTAATAGCGGGTCTAATTGCTTTTATTTTGGGCGAAATAACTTTTAATATTGAATGGGGTTTTAAAATTCCAGCAATAATGAGTTTAATTGAAAAAACCTCCCCGTTTTACATTGGTTTGCCGTCAGCTCAGATGTATATAGATGCTTTACCATTAGTTATTATTGGATATATGCTCCTTTTTGGAGATCTAGTTACCGCTACGGAGGTTCTTAAAGATGCCCAAAAACATCGAGATGATGAGAAGCTGCCTATTGACCTTAATAGGTCTCATTTATCTGTTGGTATAAGAAACTTATTAGCCTCATTAATTAATCCTTTTTTCCCTACACAAGGAGCTTTGTGGACAGGCGTTCATGTTGTGGTTGCTGAGCAATGGAAGAAAGGACATAAACATATGCCCTCAATATTTGATGGGATTGGTTCTTACTATTTAATGGGCATCCCATTTTTATATTTCACACTTCCATTTGTAACTTTAATGCAGCCGCTTATGGTTATGGCTCTTACGCTGACCTTGATCCTCACTGGTTTTGCATGTGCGTATGTTGCAATGGCAATACCAAAAAAGAATTCTGAAATGGCAACAGCTTTAATGATTGCATTTTTTATAACTTTTTATAGCGCTTGGGTGGGTCTTTTAATAGGTATATTGTTATCCGTTTTTGTTGATGGATTTGAAGATGAGACCGGATGAATCAATTTGCACTTGAGATCACTGATCTTAAAAAAACCTATGACTCTAACGTAGTCGCGTTAAAAGGAATTAATCTTTCAGTGAGAGAAGGAGACTTCTTAGCTTTGCTTGGACCTAATGGCGCAGGAAAATCTTCAACAATTGGAATAATCGCGTCCTTAGTTACCAAGACTGCTGGCAAGGTAAAAATTTTTGATATTGATACAGATAAAAATTTTCCAGAAGCTAAGCGTATGTTAGGAGTTGTTTCGCAGGAAATAAATTTTAATAATTTTGAAAAAGTTATGGATATTGTAACTACTCAAGCAGGTTTTTATGGCATCCCACTTAAAGAGGCAAAGTTAAAAACTGAAATAACACTTAAGCGTCTCGGTCTTTGGGACAAACGCAATGAGCAGGCTAGAACATTATCAGGCGGCTTTAAGAGAAGGCTGATGATTGCCAAGGCTTTAATTCATGAGCCCAAACTCTTAATTCTTGATGAGCCTACTGCTGGTGTAGATATAGAGCTAAGAAGAGAGATGTGGGACTTTCTAAAAGAGATTAATGCGAATGGAACCACTATTATTTTAACAACACATTATCTTGAAGAGGCAGAGCAATTATGTAAAAACATAGCAATAATTGATCACGGCGAGTTAATTGAGAGCACTTCTATGAAAGATCTTTTAAGTCGGCTTGATATTCAGAGCTTTCTCTTAGATATTGAAAAATCTTTGGAAGAGCTCCCATCTATACCTGATTATGAAATTACTTTAGAAGATTCAACAACATTGAATGTAACAATCAAAAAAGACCAATCTATGAATCATCTTTTTGATCAATTATCAACCCAAGGCATCAAGGTGACCTCGATGAGAAATAAATCAAGCAGGTTAGAAGAAATGTTTATAGAGATGGTCCAGAAAAATTAATTATGAAAAGACGCAATGAAATTTTAATTTCTCTCATTACCTTAATTCGCAAAGAAATAAAGCGTTTTTTAAGAATTTGGGTTCAGACATTAGTGCCTCCAGCTGTAACTATGTCATTGTATTTTGTAATTTTTGGATCTTTAATTGGTCCAAGAATCGGAACCATGGATGGGTTGGACTATATTCAATTCATGATACCTGGCTTAATCATGATGTCTGTGATTACTAATTCATATGCAAATGTTGTTTCTTCTTTTTATTCTGTTAAATTTCAGAAATCTATTGAAGAATTGCTTATTTCACCTATGCCAAATTGGGCAATATTGGTTGGTTTTGTGATGGGAGGAGTTTCACGCGGCGTCATAATAGGCTGTATAGTTTTTTGTGTAAGTCTTTTCTTTTACCCATCTTTCACTATTGTCAATCCATTGCTAACGATCACCGTGTTATTTTTAACAGCTATATTGTTTTCTTTGATGGGTTTTATAAATGCAATTTTTGCTGATAGCTTTGATGATATCTCCATCATTCCAACTTTTGTTCTGACCCCTTTAATTTATTTAGGTGGTGTATTTTATTCTATCAATATCCTTCCTGATATTTGGAGAAATATCTCTATGGCTAATCCAATGCTTTATGTTGTTAATACTTTTAGGGAAGGAATGTTGGGGGTGAGTGATGTATCTATTCCATTCGCATTAGCTATGATTATTTTTTTTATAGTTACCCTGGCTTCTACATGCTTATTTCTCCTTTATAGAGGGGTTGGAACCCGTCAGTGAAAGTTAAATATTTAGGTCAAAAATCCACCCCAAAGCTTACTTCTTACTCTCCTGATTTCTTAGATTCTATTCCACGGAATAACCAGCACTTAGGTAAGTTTTTTGGCTTGGATTATTGGAATGCCTATGAGTTTTCATATTTAAATTTCAATAATTTCCCTGTAATAGAAACTTTAGAAATTAAAATCTCTATGCACTCAGCACTTACAGTTGAATCTAAATCTTTAAAACTTTATTTAGCATCGTTTTACAATAAAAAATTTAATAATCCCTCAAGAGCATATGATTTAATAGCAAAAGATTTGAGCAAACTAGTAAATTCATCTGTATCTGTAAGAAAATTAACTAAATTTGATGCAGCTCCCAAATCAACTGCCATTTATAAATTTAAACACAAAGTCCCAAAAAATAAACTTATCCACTTTCAAGGCTTTAGATCTATATGCCCTGTGACCTCCCAGCCCGATTGGGCTAATATTTATATTCATTCCTCGTCTACTCCCATCGATTCAAAAAAACTAGTAAAATTTTTGAAATCATATAGAGATAAGGACGATTTTCATGAATCATGCACTGAATCAATATTTATAGCGTTACTTGATGATTTTGCAATGGAAGATTTGACTGTTTATGGAAAATTTCTAAGAAGAGGCGGCATCGATATTAATCCGATAAGATCAACTTCAAAAAAGCTTTTGTTTAGAAATTTTAGAGATTTTAGTCAGTAATTAATTTTATGTTTGTAGATAATAATTCTGTGCTCTTAGAATCAACTTAAAGTACAATTCCCATTCTTATCAGCAGGAGAGATGGCAGAGTGGTCGATTGCGCTACCTTGGAAAGGTAGTAACCGGGCAACTGGTTCCGGGGTTCGAATCCCCGTCTCTCCGCCAATACTTAAGATTGATTCTCTTTTAAAACTTTCATCTCAGTTATGATTTTTGGTAATATATAAAAGGTTTTTAAAATTGCCGCAACAATATGAATGAATTTTATAAAAATATTACTGATGCCCTGATTATGCTCGATGGCTTTGAGAAGGATTTAAATATAAGGCACTATACACCTAACGAGCTTAAGGTGTTCCACACTATTATTATCCAATCTAACAGCAATAATGAAAGCTTAAGCATTTCAGATATTGTTAAGAATTCAGGAATGTCTCGATCTACTGTTTATAAAACTCTTAAGAAACTATCTACAGAAGGAATTATTGGTTTGCATCAATCAAAAGATGATGGTCGTGAATCGTTGGTTACTTTAAATAGCTTCTCTTAAATTTCCTCATAAAATAAAGATCTTGTAATGAAAAATTTTATCTTAAGTTCATTAACTGCTTTTATCTTTTCATCAGTTCTATGGATACTCTGGTCTTTTTTTACCGTTCAATCTGGAATAGTTCCTAATTGGATGGGCAGTCTTTTATATTTACCCCATGCCGCTAGGGTACTAATGGTCGTATATTTTGGTTGGAGATCTATTCCTGGTCTATATTTGGCCGAGCTATGGGGCCCAGTTTATTTAGCACAAGATGCATATAATTTTGCTATATGGATACCATCGGCTATAAGCGTTTTATCTGTTCCAGCTGCTTTATATGCACTAAGATTTTTTGGTTTTCCACTTGGAGGAACTATTGAAAGCCCATTAAATAAAAGTAATTATAAGCACATAGGATTAATAACCATGATATCTGCTTTTTTTAACGCATTAATGGTAAATGTATACTTGTCACAAATACATGCAAATTTTGAGTCTGTAGATCCAGACATAATTCAGGTGCTTAGATTTTTTGTTGGAGATATGCTGGGAGTTTTTGTTGTATTTATATTTTTAGCAATTTTTCTTAAACCAATTTTAGATAAATCTTAATTAGATTCAATCCACTCATCAATAATATCTTCTAATATAAACAAAGGAACAATTCCTTGATCAAGTACTATTGTATGAAATTTTCTTATATCAAATTTCTTGCCTAAAGCATCTTGTGATTTTTGTCTTAATTCAAGGATCTTTAGCATGCCCATTTTGTAGCTTGTTGCTTGACCGGGCCATACAATATAACGCTCAATTTCAACTCTTACTTCTGTATCTGACATACCGGTAGTTTTTTTCATATAATCCATAGCTTCTTCTCTGGTCCATCTTTTATAGTGCATGCCTGTATCTACAACCAATCTATTGGCTCTAAACATTTCGCTTTGTAATACTCCTAGCTCATCATAAAGGCTCTTTGTCATTCCAACTTCTACAGCTAATTGTTCTGAGTACAATGCCCAGCCCTCAGTAAATGCAGAGGTTCTGTAACCCATTTTTCTATAAAGTGTTAGACTTTCATTTTCTTGATTAAGCGCTATTTGAAAATGATGACCTGGAACAGCTTCATGAAATGTGAGAGTTCTCATGCCGAATGTTGGTGTTTGCTTGATATCATATAAATTTGCATAAAATACACCCGGACGTGATCCGTCTAAGCTTGGTGCTTGGTAATAGCCTCCAGCAGCA